>OCVV012826048.1_pt1 | contig 22770 bp, 20 predicted proteins | sample 1539721 | NCBI WGS metagenome assembly OCVV01 (sample SAMN02144230, study PRJEB22623) | gut metagenome | biome: sheep rumen | host: Ovis aries | place: New Zealand
AGGCAGGCTGGCGCCTGGCAAGGAGGACAACGAAGTTATACGGAATTTAACGCAATAAATGTTAAAGTGTTTTAATGAAACTTAGTATTAATCATAAAAAAAGCGGCGCGCCGCCTTTACTTTGGGGGGAGGTTGTGATATAATACAACAGAATAGGGAAAAATTGCCTTGTTATGCGGCGGAGATGACCGCGCAATCGGCGTTGAACACTCCCCGTAATAGCATGATTGAAAGGAATATGAGAAAATGCAAGCTAACATTTATCGCTCCGTGACCTGCGGAGATTTGAGAGAAGAGCATATCGGTCAGGAGGTACGCCTCGCGGGCTGGGTCGAGAATATCCGCGACCACGGCGGCGTTATGTTCCTCGATATCCGTGACGAGTACGGCGTGACCCAGGTCGTCGTGCATGACGACAGTATGCTTGAGGAAGTCAACCGCGAGTGCACCGTGACCATCTCCGGCAAGGTCGTCAAGCGTGACGAGGACACCATCAACAAAAAGATCGCCACCGGTATGGTCGAGATCGTCGCCGAGACCCTCACCGTTCTCGGTAAGTGCAAGAATAACCTGCCGTTTGAGGTCGTCTCCTCGACCGCGACCAATGAGGACACCCGTTTGAGATACCGCTTCCTCGATCTGCGCAATCCCAAGGTGCACAACAACATTCTCCTGCGCTCGCAGGTGATCTCCTTTCTGCGCCAAAAGATGAGCGAGATGGGCTTTATGGATATCGCGACCCCCATCCTCGGCGTATCCTCTCCCGAGGGCGCGCGTGACTACCTGATTCCCTCGCGTAAGCATAAGGGCAAGTTCTATGCCCTGCCGCAGGCGCCGCAGATCTTCAAGCAGTTGTTGATGGTATCGGGCTTTGACCGCTATTTCCAGATCGCGCCCTGCTTCCGTGATGAGGACGCGCGTGCCGACCGTTCGCCCGGCGAGTTCTATCAGCTCGACTTTGAGATGGCGTTCGCCACGCAGGAGGACGTCTTTGCGGTAGCGGAGGAAGTCCTCTATGAAACCTTCAAGAAATATTCTGATAAAGAAATAAGTAAGCCGCCCTTCCGCCGCATTTCCTTTGCGGAATCTATGCTCAAATACGGCACCGATAAGCCCGATCTGCGCAATCCGCTGGAGATTGTCGAGATCTCCGACCTATTTGAGGAGACCGATTTCAAGCCCTTCCTCAAAAAGTGTGTCCGCTCCATCAACGTGCCCGGCGCGGCTTCCTGCTCCAAGAGCTGGTTCAAGAAGATGGAGGAGTTCGCGCTCTCCATCGGCATGAAGGGTCTGGGCTATGTCAAGGTGACCGAGAACATGAAGTTCGACGGCCCGATTGACAAGTTCTTAAAGCCCGGCGACAGGGAAGAGCTGATCGAGCGTAACGGCTCCAAGGCGGGCGACGTGATCTACTTCATCGCCGATACCGCCGCCGAAGCGCCCAAGCTCGCGGGTCAGATCCGTACCGAGGTCGCGACCCGACTTGACCTGATCGATAAATCCCGCTTTGACTTCTGCTTCATCGTCGATTTCCCGATGTTCGAGCAGGACGAGGAGAGCGGACAGATCATCTTCACCCACAACCCGTTCAGTATGCCGCAGGGCGGTATGCAGGCGCTTCTTGAAAAGGATCCCTGCGATATCCTCGCTTACCAGTACGACATCGTCTGCAACGGCGTGGAGCTCAGCTCCGGCGCGGTGCGAAACCATGATATCGAGATCATGAAGAAGGCGTTCTCCATCGCGGGCTACACCGAGGATGATCTCAAGGAGAAGTTCCGCTCGCTGTACACCGCGTTCCAGTACGGCGCTCCGCCTCACGCGGGTATGGCGCCCGGCGTGGATCGCATGCTGATGCTGCTGACAGAGGAAGAGAACATCCGTGAGGTCATCGCCTTCCCGATGAACTCTAACGCGCAGGACGTCCTGCTCGGCTCACCCGGCGAGGTCAGCGAGATGCAGCTGCGTGAGGTTCATATCAAGTTAAGATAAATGATGATGGTTAACGGTTATCGGTTAACGGTTAACGGGTTCGGGAAACGCTTCGCGTTTTGATTTTTATAAATTGGGTGTGGGCAGCGCCCACCATTCACCGTTCACCATTCACCATTCACCGTTCACCGTGACTGAAAGGAACATATTATGATAACAAGAGAAGATATCGAAAACATCGCGCTGCTCTCTAAGCTCTTTGTCGATGAAAAGGACATTGACGGCCTGACCGAAGAGATGCAGAAGATCGTTGCCTTTGCCGACACGATCAACAGCGTTGAGGTGAAAAGCGGCGAGTTTGATAATATCAACAACCTGCAAAACGCCTTCCGCGCGGACGAGGTCAAGGAATCCTTACCCGTCGAGGAGATCCTGAAAAACGCCCCCGAACAGGCGGAGGATCACTTCCTCGTCAGAAAGAGAGCGTGACATGGGACAGATCAAACGCATCCATGAGATGCTCGTCAATAAAGAGATCACCTGCGTTGAGCTGACGAAACAATATCTCGACGCGATCGAAAATTCTAATAAGGAATTAAACGCCTATATCACCGTCACCCCCGAGGTGGCGCTGGCACAGGCGAAGAAGGTGGATGAGAAGCTCGCCGCGGGCGAGGAGATCGGCATGCTCGAGGGCGTTCCGATGACCTTAAAGGACAATATCTCCACCAAGGGGATCGACACCACCTGCGCGTCCAAGATCCTGACCGGCTACCAGCCGATCTATGACGCGACCGTGTATGAGCTGCTCCAAAAAGAGGGCGTGGTCATGCTCGGCAAGACCAATATGGACGAGTTCGCGATGGGCTCCTCCTGCGAGACCTCCTACTACGGCGGCGCGAAGAATCCGCACAGCCTTGACCATGTGTCGGGCGGTTCCTCGGGCGGCGTTGCATCCGCTGTCGGCGGCAATCTCGCTGTCTACGGTCTCGGCTCCGACACCGGCGGTTCCATCCGTCAGCCCGCGTCCTTTTGCGGTATCGTCGGATTAAAGCCCACCTACGGCGCTGTTTCGCGTTACGGTCTGATCGCTTATGCCAGCTCCTTTGACCAGATCGGACCGATCACCCATGACGTTGAGGACGCGGCGATCGTCTTTGACGCGATCGCAAAGTATGATGAGCGCGACTCGACCTCGCAGGGCAGTGAGCCGACGCTCCCGACCTTGTATGATGATATCAAGGGCAAGAAGATCGGTATCGCTAACCAGTACCTTGACGGCGTTCGTGAGGACGTCAAGCAGGCTGTCCTCGACGCGGCAAAGGCGTATGAGGAGATGGGCGCGGAGATCGTCTATTTCGATTTCCCCGAGCTGAAATTCGCCCTGCCGTGCTACTATATCCTCGCCATGGCGGAGGCCTCCTCCAACCTCGGACGCTACGACGGCATCCGTTACGGCTACAAGGCGGAGCATTACAACGGCACGCACGATATGATCTGCCGTACCCGATCAGAGGGCTTCGGTAAAGAGGTGCAGCGCCGTATCCTGATGGGCACCTATGTGCTGTCCGCAGGCTACTATGACGCTTACTATAAAAAGGCGGTCAACCTGCGCGGCGCGATCGTCGAGGCGTTCGACAGAGCGTTTGCGCTCTGCGACGCGATCCTTGCGCCGACCGCTCCCGTGACCGCGTTCAAAAACGGTTATCTCTTCAGCGAAGAGACCGACCAGCTCGAGGCGTATCTCTCCGATATCTGCACCGTTCCGGTTAATGCGGCGGGTCTGCCCGGCGTATCGATTCCCTGCGGCGTCGACAAAGAGGGTCTGCCCATCGGCATGCAGCTCATCGGCAAGAAGTTTGACGAGAAAACCATCCTCAACCTCGCCTATCGCTATGAGCAGAAAGAGGATAAATTTATCGAAACAAAGTGGGGTGTCAAGCTGTGAAATATGAATTAGTAGCGGGCTTTGAGACCCATGTAGAATTGCAGACGAACACCAAGATCTTCTGCTCCTGCACCACCAAGTTCGGCGGCGACCCCAACACCCACTGCTGTCCCGTGTGTATCGGTCTGCCCGGTACGCTCCCCAAGCTCAATGAGCGCGTGGTGGAATATGCGATCAAGGCAGGGCTTGCCACCAACTGTGAGATCGCCGAGATCGCCAAGATGGACAGAAAGAACTACTGCTATCCCGATCTGCCCAAGGCGTATCAGATCAGCCAGTACGACAAGCCGCTGTGCGAGCACGGTTATATTGCGCTTTCCAACGGAAGAAAGATAAGAATACTCCGTATTCATATCGAGGAGGACGCGGGTAAGCTGATTCACAATCACGGCGACACCTATGTCGATTACAACCGCGGCGGCGTACCGCTGATCGAGATCGTCACCGAGCCCGATTTCCGCAGTATCGACGAGGCGAAGGAGTATGTCGAAAAGCTCCAGCAGACCATGCGCTATATCGGCGTTTCCGACTGCCGTATGCAGGAGGGCTCCATGCGCTGTGACGTCAATATCTCCGTCCGTCCCGAGGGCAGTGAGAAGCTCGGCACCCGTACCGAGATCAAGAACATGAACTCCATCACCAATATCGCGAAGGCGATGGAATATGAATTTGAGCGCCAGGTCGATCTGATCGAGAGCGGCGGCGAGGTCGTGCAGGAAACCCTCAGATATGACGACGCGACCGGCACCACCTCTTCCATGAGATCGAAAGAGGACGCGCACGACTATCGCTATTTCCGCGAGCCCGATCTGGTCACCATCAACGTACCGCGTGAGAGAGTGAAGGAAATCGAGGCGAGCCTCCCGGAGCTGCCTGAGCAGAAATTTGCGCGCTATACCGAGGAGTACGGCATCCCCGAAAAGGACGCGGCACAGCTGACCAAGTACCGCAGTATCTCTGAGTATTTCGATAAAGCGAGCGAGGGGCTCAAATCCCCCAAGACCGCGTCGAACTTCATCATTGGTCAGATCTTCCGCAGACTCGAGACCGAGGCGGACAAGGAAGCGTTGGATATCAAGACCTCTGCCGAACAGCTCGGCGAGCTGTGTAAGCTGCTCGAGAGCGGCAAGCTCAAGAACAATCTCGCAAAAAAAGCGCTCGACCAGATGCTCGACAGCGGCAAGCCCGTGACGGAATTCGTCAGCGAATCCGATATGGCGGGTCTGGATGACGCGACCCTGACCGAGTATTGCAACAACGCGATCAACGCGATGCAGAACGCGGTTGAGGACTATAAGAACGGCAAGGAAAAGGCGCTGATGGCGGTGCTCGGCAATGTCATGAAGCAGAGCCGCGGCCGTGCCGACGCTCCCTCCGTCATCCAAAAGCTGAAGGAACTGATCGGATAATTCGGTTATCTGATACCATATAAACAGGCGGGGTCTATCCCCGCCGATGTTTTTATTCTTGTCGGAAAGGGGAGAGAGGATGCTTTCGACAATCGGACTTATCGCAATCGGAATGCTGCCCGCTGTCTTACTGCTGGTCTATATCTTCCATAAGGATCGCATTGAAAAAGAGCCGATAGGGCTGCTGATCGGACTGTTCTTCCTCGGCGTGGTCGCGGTGATCCCGACGATGATCGCGGAAGCGCTGCTGTCCCTCGTTAACAACGCGATCTTCTTCGGCCATTATACCGTAAAGTATGACTATACTGTTGTTGACGGCAACGCGTATCTCTATGAGTTTGTCAACAACTTCTTCGGCGTCGCGCTGGTGGAAGAGGGCTTCAAATGGCTCTTTATGTTCCTGATCACCCGCAAAAGCAAGAACTTCAACTGCCTGTTCGACGGCGTTGTGTACGCAGCGTTTGTGTCGCTTGGCTTTGCCGCGGCGGAGAATGTGATGTACGTATTCATGGGCGGATTGACGACGGGCGCGATGCGTTTCCTCACCGCCGTACCGGCGCACTGCGCCTTCTCGGTCGTGATGGGCGCCTTCTACGGCAGGTGGTTCGTCTGCCGCAACGCGGGCGCCTTGGAGAAGCACTTGTATCAGAACCGGGTCATCATGACGGCACCGAAGGGCTTCGGCGCGGGAAAATACCTGCTGCTGAGCCTGCTGCTCCCGATGGCGATCCATGGCTTCTATGACTTCTGCTGCCGCTTTACGTCGGTCTCGTGGATCTACTGGTTCCTGCTGTTCGTGCTGCTCGTTGTCCTGTATGTGATCTGCTTCCGCAATGTCGGTGTGTTGTCCAAAAAGGACGCGTATATCACCTATCTGTGCATGGAAAAGGTGCTCGAGCGCTATCCCTACGCCGCCGACTGGTTGTGCAGGATGCCCGAGCATGCTCTGTACTTCATGCCCGCGGTCATTCAGGCGTCGATCATGAGCCGGGAGCCGCATGGGGTCAAGGTCACGGCGAACAATCTGTATTACGCGCACCCGCTGCCTGTGGTGAAAACACAGCCGGTTTATCCCCAACCCGTTCCGTATGTTCAGCAGTCGACACAGCAGCCTGTGCAGCCTCCGATTCCGCAGCAGCCACAGCCTGTTCAGTATGCTCAGCCGCCGATACAGCCACCGCATCCGACACCGTATGCTCAGCCGATACAGTATACTCAGCCTGCGGCGGATCGCCCGCAGGTACAGCGGGTGCAGGATGCTTCCCCTGCCGCCGAAATGAACCCGTATACAGGGCAGGGCAATGATCCTGCGGAAAGCTATCGTCCCTATGGCGGATCGCCGACGCAGTCACCCGATCAAGGTTATAATCCATATACAACACAAAGATAAAAGAGCAAAAAAAGTGTCATCCTTCGCTAAAGCTCAGGATGACACTATGAGGGGCTATCGCTATAATTCATGCGATAGCCCCTCGTTTCTTTATTCCGTGATTCGTTTTTTGACGTTCGCGTAGGTCTTGTCAAAGAATTGTTTCGCATTGACAATGAAGCGCGTGTGCTTGCCCTTGCCGATCAGCTTCTCGTTGTCGTAGACCTCTACCTCGAACTCGAGCTTCCTGCCGTCAACGGCGGTCAGCGTGCTTCTGCACAGGATGGGAGCGCCGACGGGGGAGGAGGCGATGTGTTCGATATCGACCCTGGTGCCGACCGTGGTCATGTCCAGCTCCAGCGCACTCTCCACCGACTGGGCGCAACAGCCCTCGCACAGCGCGATCATCGCGGGCGTGGCGAATACGCGTAGGGAACCGCTGCCCATCATCAAGGCGGTGTTCTCATTGGTGACGGCGACGGATTTCTCGCCTTTCATGCCTACAGTTAATTCAGTCATTATGTTGCTCCTTTTGTATGTGCCGTTTCTCGCCTTTGATTTAGTGATCAGTGGTCAGTGATTAGTGGTTAGTGATTAGTGGTTAGTGATTAGTGATTAGTGATCAGTGGTTAGTGGTTAGTGATCAGTGGTTAGTGATCAGTGATCAGTGGTCAGCTTTGGAGGATATCATACCCCCAAAAAAACAAAGTGAGGGTCAAGTGTTCGGCGGACATTTTAGTGCTTGCGCCAGGGAAGCTTATTGCAGTATGCCAAAGTATAATCTCCCTGCTTGATACGCCGTTGAAGATACGTTAGTAAATCGACGACTTTGTAAAAGGCGGAACGAGGACGCGCGTGTCACGACGCAAGCGTCCTTATTCGTATTCGACGACGTTGACCCAGCGCTCGAGGAACTCCTGCTCCTCTTCCTTGCCCTTGACGCTCTGGGTGCAGGCGACGATGGGCATCCAGCGCTGTACATACTGCTTGGCGGTATCGGTCTTTTCGCAGAAGAGCTTGAGGTACTTCTCCGCGACCTCGTCCTTGCCCTTAAGGCAGAACAGCATATAAGTGCGCGCGGCGTCAGCGGCGGCGTTGCCCTGCGTGACGTGCGACCAGTCGAGGATATAATAGCTCTCGCCCGGCGTGATGATAATATTGCTCGGGGTGAAATCGCCGTGACAAATCTTCTTGTGATTCTTCATGCTGTCCAGACGGGTGTGCAGCTCATAGCGGGTGGTCGCGTCAAAGCGGCTCGCACTGATCTTGCGGTTGAATTTATCCTTGATCTTGTTGAGCAGGGGCGCCTCTTTGCTGAAGATCTCTTTCTGGATGCTGACGAAGAGGTCGAGGTATTCGTCGAGCTTGTCGGGGTTCTCTTCCATCAGCTGAGCGAGCGTCTTGCCGGGGATATACTCGGTGCGGATCGCCCACTTGCCGTCGATCTTGCTGACCTCGAGGAGCTTGGGCACATTCAGCCCCGTCTCTTCGATACGCGCCTGATTCAGCGCTTCATTGAGGATATCCGCCTTGCTGTAATCGCTGTCGAATACCTTGAGGACGGTGTCGCCGTCTTTATAGATGACCTTTTTGGATCGTTGTGCCAAAATCTCATAATTCGTATTACTCATCATATACCTCCTTACACGTCTTTATGCTCGCCGTAATAGGCGTTGAGATACATCTGCTTGATCTCGCTGATCAGCGGATAACGCGGATTCGCGCCGGTGCACTGATCGTCGAACGCCTGCTCGCTCATCTCATCGAGGGTGGCGAGGAAGGCTTCTTCATCCGGCACATAGTCGCGGATGGTCGGCTTGATGCCGATCTCGTTCTTGAGGGCGGTGATCTTCTCGAGCAGACCGTTGAGCTTTGCGGTATCGTCTGCGCCGTCAACACCTAACGCCTCCGCGACCTCGGCATATCGGCGCAGGGTGTGCGGATGATCGTACTGCGGGAAGGTACCCATCTTGGTGGGGGCTTCCTTTGCGTTGAACTGGAGTACCTCGTTCATCATCAGGGCGTTTGCCACACCGTGGGGGATATGGTGGAAGGCGCCGAGCTTGTGCGCCATGGAGTGCATCACGCCGAGGAAGGCGTTGGCAAATGCCATACCCGCCATCGTAGCGGCGTTCGCCATCTTCTCGCGCGCCTCCTTGTTCGGCACGCCTGTGACGGCGCTCTCATATGCCTTGGGCAGATACTCAAAGATGACCTTGAGCGCTTGCAGTGCCAGACCGTCGGTGTAGTCGGTCGCCATAATAGAAGCGTATGCCTCGAGCGCGTGGGAGACTGCGTCGATACCCGAGGCGGAGGTCAGACCCTTGGGCGCGTCCATCATCATGTCCGCGTCAACGATCGCCATATCGGGCAGCAGCTCATAGTCCGCGAGCGGATACTTGATGCCGCTGTTCTCATCGGTGATGACCGCGAACGGCGTGACCTCACTGCCTGTGCCCGCGGAGGTGGGTACGGCGATGAAATACGCCTTGTCGCCCATATGCGGGAAGGTGTAAACGCGCTTGCGGATGTCCATGAAGCGCATCGCCATGTCCTCAAAATCGACCTCGGGATGCTCATACAGCACCCACATGATCTTTGCCGCGTCCATCGGAGAACCGCCGCCGACGGCGATGATGACGTCGGGCTTAAAGCTCTCCATCATCTTGGCGCCCATCTTGGCGCAGCCGAGGGTGGGATCGGGCGCGACCTCGCTGAAGGTGGTGTGCATAATGCCCATTTCGTCGAGCTTTTTCTCGACAGCCGCGGTGTAGCCGTTGGCATACAGGAAGCTGTCGGTGACGATGAACGCCTTCTTCTTATTCATCACGCTGCCCAGCTCGTCGAGCGCGACGCTCAGACAGCCCTGTTTCATATAAACCTTTTCGGGTGCTCTGAACCAAAGCATATTGTTCCTCCTCTTGGCTACGGTTTTGATGTTCAAAAGGTGCTTGACGCCGACGTTCTCGTAGATCGAGTTGCCGCCCCATGAGCCGCAGCCCAAAGTCAGCGAGGGCGTCAAACGGAAATTGTAGATGTCGCCGATACCGCCGTGTGAGGAGGGGGTGTTGACCACGATGCGGCAGGTCTTCATGCGCTCCATGAACTCGTCGAGCACATCCTTGCGGGTCAGCTCGTTGATAAAGATGGAGGAGGTGTGACCGTAGCCGCCGTCCGCGATCAGCTGTTCGGCATTGTCAAATGCCTCTTCGATGGTGTCGTATTTATACATCGCCAGCACGGGGGAGAGCTTCTCATGCGCGAATTCCTCGCTCAGATCCACGCTCTTTACCTCGCCGATGAGAACCTTGCTGTTCTCGGGAATGTCCACACCGCTGAGCTTGGCGATCTTGTAGGCGCTCTGACCGACGATCTTCGCGTTCAGAGAGCCGTTGATGATGATGGTCTTGCGTACCTTGTCCAGCTCGTCGGGCTTGAGGAAATAACAGCCGCGATACAAGAACTCCTGCTTGACCTGCTCATAGATCGAGGACGGTACGTGCACGCTCTGCTCGGAGGCGCAGATCATACCGTTGTCAAAGGTCTTAGAGTGGATGATGGAGTTGACTGCGAGGACGATATCCGCGCTCTCGTCGATGATGGCAGGGGTGTTGCCCGCGCCGACGCCCAGAGCGGGCTTGCCGGAGGAATACGCCGCCTTGACCATGCCGGGGCCGCCTGTCGCGAGGATGATGTCAGCCTCTTTCATCAGGGTGTTGGTCATATCCAGCGAGGGGATGTCGATCCACGCGATGATATCCTCGGGTGCGCCTGCCTTGACAGCCGCGTCGAGGACGATCTTTGCCGCGTCGATGGTGCTTTTCTTCGCGCGTGGGTGAGGGGAGATGATGATGCCGTTGCGGGTTTTGAGCGAGATCAGGCACTTGAAGATCGCGGTCGAGGTCGGGTTGGTGGTCGGGATGACCGCCGCCACGACGCCGATGGGCTCCGCGACGCGCACGATGCCCGCTGCGCTGTCCTCTTCGATCACGCCGCAGGTTACAGTGTCCTTGTAGGCGTTGTAGATGTATTCAGAGGCGTAATTGTTCTTGATGACCTTGTCCTCGACAACGCCCATGCCGGTCTCGGTGACCGCGTCCTTTGCCAGCGACAGCCGCGCCTTGTTCGCCGCGATCGCCGCCGCTTTGAAGATCGCGTCGACCTGCTCCTGCGAGTAGGTGCTGAAGCGCTCCTGCGCCTTTCTGACTTCGCCGATCTTCTTTTCCAGCGCTTCAACGCTGTCTACGAGATATTTTTCTTTATCCATTGTCATTCCTCCCATACAGGAAAATACTTTTTTGCACACAATCGAAGAAGGAGCCTGAGCTCATTCTTCTTATTGTAAGTATAGCATATGCAAAGGGTGGATTCAATTTGCATTTGCACCAAAGAAAAAGGGGTATTTTTGATGTTTATAGACATATTGTTATTTTTTTAACAAACTCAACGGAGGTGACGCGCTTCCTTGAGGCATGGTACTATGATATTCAAAAAGGAAATCCCCCTCGTCCGATTGGATGAGGGGGAGCAGCGATTATATGATCATGTACTATCAGCCGCGGGCGTTGTAATCATCCGCGAGCATGTTCATGGAGGTCAGCAGCTTGTGGGTGTAGATGAACGGACCGCAAATGATGAGCGAGCCCAGAACATTCCACAGCCAGAAGGTCTTTGCGCCGAAATCATAGGCAATGTTTCTGCGGTTGAGCTCGTCGCCGATACGGGCGCTGAGTCTGTGGTACCATACGAGCGGAACGATGCCGAGGGTCAGCCATGAGAAGAGGAAGCATACCAGGCAATAGTGCATCGTCTTTTTGCCGTCATAGCGGCCGGCGATGATATTGATGTATACCGAGATCTTGCTCATGATGACGATGGGGTAGATGCCGAGGGTGATGATACCCAAGAAGATGAATTTCACTAAGGTGAAATTGGTTACGAGCGCTTCGCGCTGATTGTTGTTCTGAGCCATTTCCATTTCCTTTCTGTGTCTTGATTTGTTGTGATGAGCCGATTTTCTCTAAAAGAATTTTGAGCCTTATCGTACCGAGCTGTTTCTATGCCGCCCTTATGGGCGTGTTCACACAGATCAAAGCTACGGGAGCCTTCGATAATCTCAAAAGCTTTTATGAGATCAATTTGATTATAAAACGAACGGCACGGAAAGTCAACAACAACATGGTAACAAGAAGATGTAATAATAAGTAGCAATAATACTTAGTATAACAAATGAAAAAGAGGGAAAGGATAGTTCCCTTCCCTCAAAAGCGGTTGATTGTTGATCCGACTTTGATGCCGCTTCGGCAGTATAGCGTGTCGGCAAAAGTCACGCGTGACTTAGCCGAAGTATCTCTTCAAAAGACCCTTGAAGCCTGCGCCGTGGCGCGCCTCGTCCTTTGCCATCTCATGAACAGTGTCATGGATCGCGTCGAGATCGGCAGCCTTGGCACGCTTTGCGAGATCCAGCTTACCGGCACAAGCGCCTGTCTCAGCTTCTACACGCATCTCGAGGTTTTTCTTGGTGCTGTCGGTCAGCACTTCACCCAAGAGCTCCGCAAATTTAGCGGCATGCTCAGCCTCTTCAAACGCATACTTGGTGAAAGCGGCGGATACCTCGGGATAACCCTCTCTGTCGGCAACTCTTGCCATCGCCAGATACATACCGACCTCGCTGCATTCGCCCTCAAAGTTGGAGCGCAGATCTGCCTTGATATCCTCGGCGACATCCTTTGCGATACCGACTACATGCTCACAGGCAAAGCCTGCTTCATCATCGAGCTTGTTGAATTTCTCGCCGGGCACCTTACATACCGGGCACTTTTCGGGGGGAGTATCTCCCTCGTGAACATAACCACATACGGGGCATACCCATTTTGTCATAATTGTTTCCTCCTTCAAATATATAATAGAATATTCGGTTAGGCAAATGATAGCACACAACCAACGGAATAAATTTCCTTTTTGGAATAATACGAGCTTTTCCCCCATATTATTTTTGTGGGTAAGATACCGCATAGCGCTTCCCTTACGGGGAGACTGATTTGATGAGGAGTTGATGTTATGCCATCCGTATTTTTGAGCCCTTCCTTACAGGAGTGGAACCCGTATGTCAACGGCGGGAACGAGGAGTATTACATGAATCTGGTCGCCGATGCGATCGAGCCGTATCTGCGCGCGTCGGGGATCATGTATGCACGCAATTCACCGAGCCAGACGCTCAGTCAGGCGATCGCACAAAGCAATGCGGGGAACTACGACCTGCATCTGGCGATCCATTCGAACGCCGCCGGTGCGCAGAACAGCGGCACCGTGCGCGGCACGGACGTCTATTATTATCCCGCCAGTGCCAAAGGCAAACGCGCCGCCGAGATCATCGCCGAGAATTACCGCAATATCTATCCGTTGCCCGATAAGGTCAAGACGGTCGCTTCCGCCTCTCTCGCCGAGCTCAGGCGCACCAAGGCGCCCGCCGTATTGATCGAGACCGCCTATCATGACAACCTCGCCGACGCGGAGTGGATCCAGGAGAATATCGGCGCGATCGGCAGGAATCTGGCGCAGAGTATTGCGCAGATTTTGGGCGTGCCGTTCGTGGATGTATAAAGGATAGAGCAATGCCGATTTTCGTTGACAGATTATCGGATATAGGTGTTGCAAACAAAGACAGCCGTGTGTTATAATACAAGATAACACACGGCTTAAGGTCGCAGAAGCGCTGTGAAATGTCATTCTGAGAGCTTGCTCGAAGAATCCTGTGAATCAGCGCGTGAAGATCCTTCGCAATGCTCAGGATGACACGACTGAGGGCTTGATGACTATGTAAGACGGAGGGAAAAAATGGAAGAAAAAATGATGAAAAGAATTGAAAAAACAATGGAAAGACTGCGCGCCAACCAGATGGCGGCATATTATGTCGAGACCAAGGAGGAGGTCGTCCCGCTCCTCAAAACCCTGATGAACGAGGGCGAGACCGTCACCCACGGCGGCTCCGTGACCCTCGGCGAATGTGGCGTGATCGATATGCTCAACAGCGGCGATTACCACTATCTCGACCGCTCCAAGGCGCAGACCCCCGAGGAGGTGGAGGAGATCTATCGCAAGGCGTATTTTGCCGATACCTATCTCGCGAGCGCGAACGCGGTCACCGAGGGCGGCCTGCTGTATAACGTTGACGGCAACTCCAACCGCGTCTCTGCGATCCTCTACGGTCCCAAGCAGGTCGTATTCATCTGCGGCATTAACAAGCTCGTCAAGGATCTGGACGAGGCAGTCATGCGCCTTAAGAGTATAGCCGCGCCGCAGAATACCAAGCGGCTGGGCTGCAAGACCTACTGCGCGAATGAGGGCGAGTGCCTCGCGATGGGCAACGACGCTACCTATATGTGCGATGGCTGTATGAGCCCCGAACGCATCTGCTGTAACTATGTGATCTCCGCCCGCCAGCGCCACAAGGACAGACTTAAGGTCATCCTCGTCGGCGAGGAATTGGGATACTGATGATCCATGAGAAATCAGGAATGAGGAATTATTTTGTTTGCTGATTATGTAGAGCACGCGGCTGCGTGCCCTGTGATCACTGACAATTGCTCTCGTTCTTGTTCTCGGAACGGTTCTCTTTGCAGTCGGTGGCGTTGGTAGACTTTTTATCGGTCGCGTAGCTCATGTTGTTTGTGGCGTTCTGCGCGTTGTTCTGAGAGTTGTTCTTTGTGTTCTTCTTTGACTTGCTCATGCTGACACCTCCTTTATACACGTCGTTATTATCCCCGAAAAGAGGCGATTTATTATGAAAATGAATGATTATTTTGATCGGATGAAAGCCGTCCTCGGCGAGGACTATGACCGTTTTCTGGAGACGGTGGACAAGCCCGCGTTCAAGGCGATCCGCGTCAATACGCTGAAGATCCAGCCCGAGGAGCTGCTGCCGCTCTTGCCCTTTGCGGGGGAGCAGACGCCCTTTGCCTCGACGGGATATTATGTGGATGTGGAGAAGCTCGGCAAGCACCCGCTGCATCATGCGGGCGCGTTCTATGTGCAGGAGCCCTCGGCGATGTCCGCTGTGACGGCGCTCCGTGTCGAGCCGGGCGACAAGGTGCTCGACCTGTGTGCCGCGCCCGGCGGCAAGAGCACCCAGATCGCCGCCGATCTCAACGGTACCGGATTGTTATGGGCGAATGAGATCGTCCGTCCGCGCGCGCATATCCTTTTGTCGAATATCGAGCGCATGGGCGTCAAGAACGCCGTCGTGTCCAATATGAAGCCCGATGTGCTGTGCGATCGGCTGGAAGGCTTCTTCGACAAGGTGCTGGTTGACGCTCCCTGCTCGGGCGAGGGCATGTTTCGCAAGGATAAAGAGGCGATCTATGAGTGGTCGGTGGAGCACAGCCTGTCCTGTGCCGAGCGCCAGAAGGCGATCATCCATTCCGCCGCCGCGGCAGTCAAGCCCGGGGGCGTGATGGTCTATTCCACCTGCACCTTCTCACCGGATGAGAACGAGGGTGTGGTACGGCATTTTCTGGAAGAACACCCTGAGTTCGAGCTGATCGACACAGGCTGCCGCTTCGGTACGCCAACGTTGGAGCACGCGATCCGCATCTATCCGTTCCACGGCGGCGAGGGACATTTTGTCGCCAAGTTTCGCAAGACAAAAGGCAAGCAATATAAAGGAAAAATGTTCTCCTACTTTGAACCGCCGAAAGAGGAGCGCGTCGCAATCGAAAGGTTCGTGTGCGATATCCTGCGCAATCCCTCTTTCCGACATTATCACGTGATCGACGATCGCATTTTGAACCTGCCTGACGTGGAACTGCTGCCCGATCTCGAGGGCATGAACATCCTGCGCGCGGGAGTGAAGCTGGGCGATTTCAAAAAGAACCGCATCGAGCCGCATCACAACCTCGCTACCTCGCTGACCCCTTACGACTTCAAGCGCAGGCTGATCATGAGCTGTGAGGACGTTGCCGCCGCGCGGTATATCAGCGGCGAGGAGCTGGAGATCGACAGCTGGATCAACGGCTGGGGCGTTGCGACGGTCAACGGCGTGACGCTGGGACTGGGCAAGGCGGTCAACGGTCATTTAAAGAATAAGTATCCGAAAGGATTGCGTACACTCGCATGGAAAGACTTACAGATATAAACGTGATCCGGGAGCTGCTCAGCCGCCACGGGTTCACCTTCTCCAAGGCGTTGGGACAGAATTTTTTGATCAACCCGTCGGTGTGTCCGCGCATGGCGGACGCCGCGGTTGAGAGCGTGAGATCGGACGCGCCCGTCGGCGTGATCGAGATCGGCCCCGGGATCGGCGTGCTGACTCGTGAGCTGTTACAGCGTGCGGATAAGGTGGTCGCGGTCGAGCTTGACAAGCGACTGCTCCCTGTGCTGGAAGAGACCCTCGGCGAATTCGACAACCTCAAGGTCGTCAACGCCGATGTTTTGGAGCTCGATCTGCACAACTTGATCAAAGAAGAATTCGACGGCATGGAGGTGGTGGTATGCGCCAACCTGCCGTATTATATCACCTCTCCCGTGATCATGAAGCTGCTCGAGGACAAGCTGCCGATCCGCTCCGTCACCGTCATGGTGCAAAAGGAGGCGGCGGTGCGTTTATGCGCGCAGCCCGGTACGCGCGACAGCTCCGCCATCACGGCGGCAGTGCGCTACTACTGTGACCCCGCGCTGCTGTTCCATGTGTCGGCAGGGTCGTTTATGCCTGCGCCCAAGGTGGATTCGGCAGTGATTCAGCTCATCCTGCATGAGCCTACTGTTCGCCCGAAGAATGAAACAACCTTTTTCGCGGTGATCAAGGGAGCCTTTGCCCAGCGCAGAAAAACCGTGCTCAACTCACTTTCCTCCTCACTTTCTCTTGACAAGAGCGCGGTTCGTGCTATACTGGAATCAGCGGGCGTGGAGGAAAACGCCCGCGCCGAAAGATTGACTCTTGAAAACTTTTCCGCTATTGCCGACGCTGTTGATGAAATGGAGTAAATCATGGAAAAAAAGAACTTCACCGTATTGATCGTGTTGATTGCGCTGTTGGCGATCAGCATTCTGCTGATGGGCATCTCGCTGCTCCTGTCCGAGAAGGTCTTCGGTCAGGTGTCCAGCTATATCGCGATCGCCTGCGTCATCGTCACCCTAGTGGGCGTGGTGGTCGTCATCCGCAATACGCACAAGAAGAATGATGACGAGGATGACGGCGAGTAATAGCGCAGGGCGCAGCTCTGTCCGATGAACCTCCGCGTTTGAATTGAATATGAGGAAAGAAGCACCGTTTTTCGGTGCTTTTTCTTTTTGCCTGAAATCATATTTGTAAAAGGCTCCTCATAAACTGTATCATACTCAGTGAATAAGGAGAGAAATAATGGAATATCATCTGACGAAGAAAACGATTTCACGGTTACGATATGCGGCGGATACGGTCACGGAGCAGGCGGTCGATGTCGATCTCAGCCTGCCCGATTACTGTCCCGATATCGAGAAGATCCTGTCCTGCACCCTGATCCCCGAGATCAACATGACCAATGTAAGCGGCGATCGGCTGACCATCGAGGGTAGCTCATGTGTGCGCGTGGTGTATCTCGACGGCGACCGCATGATCCGCGTGTACGAATACCGTACGCCGTTCTCGGAAAGCCTGCCCATCAAGGGAGAAGCCCCGGACCATGTGGTCTATGTCGACGCAAAGCCCGAATACCTGAACTGCCGCGCTCTCAGTCCGCGCAAGCTGAGCCTGCACGGCGCGTTCTCGCTCAGCGTGAGGATCGCGGTCAGGGATGACCAGCCGTACTATGCCTATGACGACGGCGATGAATTGCAGACGAAGAGCGATACGCTCTCGGTCTCGACCCTCTGCGGCATGAGCTCAGAGAGCTTCTCGGTGCAGGAGGATATCTCCGTCAGCGGCAAGAGCGATATCAACACGCTGATCAGCCACCGCCTGTCCGCTCGGATCACGGACATGAAGGCGATCCAGAACAAGATCATGGTCAACGCGGAGCTAAAGCTCGACTTGATGTACCTTTCGGGGATCGAGGAGCCTGAGCTCGAGTGTATGTCCTACAGCCTGCCGATCTCGCGCGTTGTCGACTGCGAGGGCGTGGATGAAAATGCCGTGATCGATGGCGAGCTGAGCGTGATGAGCAGTGATGTGCACCTGTCGGATGACGCGCTCGACGGCTCGTCGGTGCTGTCGCTGGACGCAAAGCTCTGCTTCAATACGCTATGCTACGCAAGCTGTGAGATCGAGGTTCTCTCGGACGCATTCTCCACCGAAAAGGACGCACAGGTGCAGACCGAGCCCTTCTCCTGCTGCAGCGATATCCTCTGCCGCAGCTTTACCGATACGGGTAAGGCGACGATCGGCTTGGAGGAAGAGATCGGAAAGATCCTCGACGTCCACTGTGAGAAGCTGACCGCATCCTGCACCGCCGCCGATGATAAGGTGACGATCACCGCGAGGATGACGGTCGGGATCTACTTTGAGGATCAGGAGGGTGAGACGCGCTATGTCGAGCGTGACGCGGAGTTCAGCTATTGTCCCGATACACAGGGCAGTACGGAGGTTCTGCGCCTGCGTGCCGCCGCGGACAGCCTGAGCTATCGGCTCAAGGACAGCCGCAATATCGAGCTGCGCGCGGAGATGTGCTATCGCCTGACGGTGTGCAAACGAATGAGCTGCGCCGCAGTCAGCAGTGTGAGCGCCGATGATGACGCGCCGAAAAAAACGCAGGACAGCACGCTGATCTTGTATTACGCCGACGACGGCGATCGGGTGTGGGATATCGCCAAGCGGTTTTGCTCCCGACCCGCGGATATCATCGCTGAAAACGACCTCGACGGTGAGACGATCGGCGCGGGAATGATGCTGATGATACCGACTGCCTGATAGGCTCCGTCATATCTGATTGCTCAGTCACATATACAATAGTATCAACAGTAACGGAGGATATCATGGAAGAGAGAAGTATTTATAAGGATATAGAGAACCGCACCGGCGGCAATATCTATATCGGCGTGGTCGGACCCGTGCGGACGGGCAAATCGACCTTTATCAAACGGTTTATGGATACGCTGGTACTGCCGCGTATCAAGGACGACCATCTGCGTGAGCGCGCGCTCGATGAACTGCCGCAGAGCGCCGCGGGACGGACGATCATGACCACTGAGCCTAAGTTTGTGCCCGAGAATGCCGTGCCGATCAACCTTGAGGATAACGCGCGGCTGAGCGTGCGGATGATCGACTGCGTCGGATATATCGTAGAAAGCGCGATGGGTTATATCGAGGACGACGGCGAGCGCATGGTGCATACGCCGTGGAGCGAGAATGAGATGCCGTTCCGTCAGGCGGCGGAGCTGGGCACGAAGAAGGTCATCACCGACCACAGCACCATCGGCGTGATGGTTACCACCGACGGCTCGATCGGCGATATCGACCGCGAGGATTATGTGAGCGCCGAGGAACGAGTAGCGGCGGAGCTGACCGCCGCGGGCAAGCCCTTTATCATTTTGCTGAATACGACCGCTCCCGAGAGCGCGTCCTCCTCTGCACTGGCGGCGAATCTGAGCCAAAAATACGGCGCTCCGACCGTTCCCGTCGATTGCGCGATGATGGATGAAACCACCGTCAAGGCGATCCTGGCGACCCTACTGTTTGAGTTCCCGATCCGCGAGATCCATGTGGAGATGCCAGAGTGGCTCAGGGGACTCAGTCGGGATAACTGGCTGCGCGCGGATGTGTTCGGCTCGATCCGCGATACGGCAAAGGGGATCGCAAAGATCCGCGAGGTGCAGGACGCGGTGCAGAGCCTGAGCGACAACGAGAACATCGACGGCGCAGAGCTGCGCTCGATGGATCTGGGTACAGGCAGGGCGGATATCACGGTGCGGCTGCGCCCCGAGCTGTTCTATCGGATTTTGACCGAGAAAAGCGGTATCGATATCCATAACGAGCGCGAGCTCATGGAGTGTATTTGTGAGCTGGCAAAATCCAAGAGCAACTACGACCGTATCGGCAAGGCGTATGAGGATGTGCTGGAGAGCGGCTACGGCATCGTGATGCCGACGATGGAAGAGCTGAGCTTGGAGGAGCCCGAGATCGTGCGCCAAAGCGGCAAGTACGGCATCCGCCTTAAGGCGAGCGCTCCGTCCGTGCACATGATGCGCGTGCGTACCACCGCCGAGGTGACGCCGATCGTCGGCTCGGAGCAGCAGAGCGAGGAGCTCGTGACCTATCTGCTCAAAGAGTTTGAGGAAAGCCCCGCCAAGATCTGGGACAGCAACATTTTCGGCAAGTCCGTAAGCGACTTGGTCGGCGAGGGGCTGAACAACAAGCTCTGCCGCATGCCCGAAAAAGCACGGCTGAAAATAGGGGAGACGGTGGAGAAGATCATCAACGACGGCTGTAACGGTTTGATCTGTATTATTCTGTAAAAGAAAAAATTGTCAATAAAAGGCTTCCTTTCGGGGAAGCCTTTCGCGTTTTTTGACAATATGCAAAATCTGTCCAATTCAGAAAAATTAATGGTTGAAATTCCTTTTCGGATGATGTATACTGTAACATAGAATAATATGGGATAGCATGTGGTCATATCGAACGATTCTATCGTGAGAATACGGTCGCTGTATCTCACTGCACACATCGGGAGGCCGAAATATGGGTGAAAAAATTACATTGTCACTGACGATCCTGTTGACGGGTTTCGCCGTGGTATTCGCGGTGCTGCTGGCGCTGATCGGCATCATCAAAGCCTACGGCACGGCTGTCTACAAGGTTCAGAACAGACATCAGATGAAGAAGATCACACGCAATGCCGATCTGCCGAAGGCGGAGCGTGAGCCTGAGGACGATTTGCCTGTGGCACAAGAGAGCGAGGAAGAGGATAACGACGAGCTGATCGCCGTGATCTCCGCCGCGGTCTATTCGATGTATTCGCCGAAGAATATTCGGATCAAAAGCATTCGCAAAGCGCCCTCCCGCACCAACGCGTGGCGGAATGCCGGTATCTCGGATAACGTCAGACCGTTTTAAATGACTTTTCTTGATAGGCTGTGGCTTACGGCTTGTCAAAGCGCTTGCGCATATCACAGATCGGACAGAAGTGAAAACGCTCTGTCCTTGGAGGAAAAACATGCAAATATTACAAGGATTTTTAGATGCGCTCAAGGGACTGTGGGAGTCGTCGGGCTTCATGCAGTTGACTTGGCAAAACTATGTGATGATAGCGGTAGCCTGCGTACTGTTGTATCTGGCTATCAAAAAGCAGTACGAACCGCTCCTGCTCCTGCCGATCGCCTTCGGCATGCTGCTCGTTAACCTGTACCCCGATATCATGGGAGTGCCGCAGATCAATCTGGTCGAGATCGCCTCCATAGATGATCCCGCCGCCAAAGGGCACGTGATACGGGAGATCGGCGGCAAGATCTTTTATGAGGATCCCACCTACGGCGGTTTGCTGTATTATCTGTATCAGGGCGTCAAGCTCGGTATCTATCCGCCGCTGATCTTCCTCGGCATTGGCTGTATGACCGACTTCGGCCCGCTGATCGCCAACCCGAAGAGCTTTATCCTCGGCGCCGCCGCTCAGATCGGCATTTTCATCACCTTCATCGGCGCGATCTTCTTGGGCTTTACTCCCTCGCAGGCGGGTGCGATCGGCATCATCGGCGGTGCGGACGGCCCCACGGCGATCTATGTCACCTCAAAATTAGCTCCCGAATTGCTCGGCCCGATCGCGGTTGCGGCGTATTCCTATATGGCGCTGGTACCGATCATCCAGCCGCCCATCATGAAGCTGCTCACCACCAAGAAGGAGCGCGCTGTCGTGATGGATCAGCTCCGTCCCGTCTCCAAGCTCGAGAAGATCATCTTCCCGATCATCGTTGTCATCATCTGCGCGATCGTTTTGCCCTCCGCGGCTCCGCTGATCGGTATGCTGATGCTCGGCAACCTCTTTAAGGAGAGCGGCGTGGTCGAGCGTATCAGCAAGACAGCGCAGAATGAGCTGATGAACATTATCACCATCTTCCTGGGTGTGACGGTCGGCGCTACCGCGACAGGTACCGTCTTTCTTACCCCGAAGACCCTCGGTATCATCGCACTCGGTCTGTTGGCGTTCTGCATGGGCACCGCGTGCGGCGTGCTGTTCGGCAAGCTGATGTATCAATTCTCCGGCGGCAAGGTCAATCCGCTGATTGGCTCGGCGGGCGTATCGGCTGTCCCGATGGCGGCGCGTGTCGCCAACAAGGTCGGACAGGAGGAGAATCCCGGCAACTTCCTCTTGATGCACGCCATGGGTCCGAACGTCGCGGGCGTTATCGGCTCCGCGGTCGCTGCAGGCGTTCTGCTCAGCGTTCTTTGATCAATACAATATGAGCTCAACAGCCTTTTTGCCATGCAGAAGGGCTGTTTTTTGTTGTCGAATATTCTGTTGCATCATCCAATATGGATCATGCATTTTGTCGAATTAGAAAATTATCTTTTGCATAATTCTAAATAAGAATAATAATCATAGGCTTTGTTATATAATATAAAATGATTAACTAGGGGAGTATCCCCTTTGCAGGCGATCGATAGACATTTTCGGCGCGATCGTGTGCGCTACTATCATCCGACAGGAGGATTTTATGAAGAAACAGATTACGATTGCTGATCTGCTGAATATTTTTCTGCAGCATATCAAGCTAATCATTATCGTAACGCTTTTAGGCGGCTTGCTGGCGTTCCTCTATGTGACCTATTTTGTGACGCCGATGTATTCTACCAGTTCACTGATCCTGGTACAGAACGGTAATTCTTTTGGCGATATCAACGCGTCTAACAAGAATACGACAGTGGGCGATGAGAAGGTCAACACCAGCGACATTACATCGTCCCAGATGCTGGCGAATACCTGCTCGACGCTGTTCACCGTTGACCCTGATATGAAGAGCATTATAAGTGGCGCTTCGGTCAGTATCAGCGTCGTTGAGAATTCTTACTTTCTGCGCATTACTTCTACCTCATCGGATCCCCACACTGCGGCGAATATAGCGAATCTTGTCGCGAATACCGCGCCGCAGGTCTTCAAAAAGTATTTCGGCGACGCCGGTAAGGTTGATTTGGTTGAAGAAGCGGGCGT
>OCVV012832252.1_pt1 | contig 22762 bp, 21 predicted proteins | sample 1539721 | NCBI WGS metagenome assembly OCVV01 (sample SAMN02144230, study PRJEB22623) | gut metagenome | biome: sheep rumen | host: Ovis aries | place: New Zealand
TTGTATGTATTCAAAACCGCCGGCTAGGCCGGCGGTCCCGTTTAGCCTTTTGGCGTTCCATCCTCGACAAACAAGAAATCCTTTGGCTACTATTGAAATGCGGTCTGCCAACTGCAAACAAAAGAACCAAAGGAATTCAATTGAAAAATAGCAATAATCATACCCTTGCCCACACGACGTGGAATTGCAAGTACCATATCGTATTCGCCCCCAAGTTCCGGAGAAAAGTGTTCTATGGGGATAAACGCCGCGAGATCGGTGAGATACTCCGTACGCTTTGCGGTTGGAAACAGGTGAATATCGTCGAGGCGGAAGTTTGCCCCGATCACGTGCATATGCTGGTCGAGATTCCGCCGAAGTATTCGGTTTCGGGATTCATGGGATTCCTGAAAGGAAAAAGCAGCCTGATGATATATGAAAGGTATCCAGCTTTGCAGTACAAGTACAGGAACCGGGAATTCTGGTGTCGAGGGTACTATGTCGATACGGCAGGCAAAAGTGCGACAAAAATTGCGGCGTATATCAAAAATCAGTTGGATGAGGATAAGTACGGAGAACAGCTGACTATGCTCGGCAAGATGTAGCCCGTTTACGGGCGGCCGGTAAGGACCTTACGCAAGTGGCAGATCGACCAACGCGACGTGACGCGTGGCTAGTATCCTAGGGCTATGCCCGTAGAAGAAGAACCGCCGGCTATGCCGGCGGGTCCCTTTTTTTAAAATGGATTTTTTGAAAATCAAATTTCCTATTTACGCTCTCGGATGCGTCTTTTTAAAGGCTTCCTTTAAGCGCTCTGCAGAAACGTGTGTGTAAACCTGTGTCGTGGCAAGGCTTGAATGCCCGAGCATTTCTTTGACACTCATGATGTCTGCCCCGTTTTCGAGCAAGTGCGTGGCGAAGCTATGGCGCAAAACGTGCGGACTCGCTTTCCCTTCCCAGCCGATGCTTTTGAGTAAATCGTGAATGTCTCTGCGCAGCGTGCGAACGTCGTGAGCTTCGCCATGTTCATTTAAAAATACGGGGGAATTTGGCGATGCCCATCGATTTTCTTCAGTAAGCTTTAGTTTGTATGCATTCAGCCAGCGGACAAAATCATGCGTAAGCGGGACGATGCGTTCCTTGTTCCCCTTGCCGAGAATTCGAACTTGCCGATTGGACAAGTCGATTTTTGACCAGGTTAAATTTTGGCATTCCGAAATACGAAGGCCGGAGCCGTAGATCAGCTCTAACAGAACGCGGGCGCGTATCAGGGGAAGTGTCGGATTTTCGATTTCCGGAAATTTTTCTTGGGCGAGATCTTTTTGGGACAGGAATGAAACAAGCCTTTTGGGACGCTTGGGCATGGGGACTGTTTCGGCGGGATTGCTTTCTAGAAGGTGGCTGCGGACAAGATAGCGGCCAAAGCTTTTAAAACAGGCGATGTGCAGGTCGATGCTTGTCACCGCGAGCTTTTCTTTTTGGCGAACGTCCCAAACAAAGGCCCGGATTTTTTCGGTCGAAAAGTCCTTGAGTTCCGCCTCTTCTGGCATTTTGGCAAGCAGCTTTGAGAGGGATTTCCGGTAGGTATCCACTGTCCGTGCGGAAAAACGTCGCTCGCGGGCGAGATAGTGTAAAAAATTTTCCACATGTTCCGAAAGAAGTGCCATTATCCTCAAATCTACAAGTTTTTGAAGTCGATATGATGCAGAAAATTTTATCTTGTGGACAATGTTCCGCCAATTTTTGATATCTCTCTCCGTGCTTTTGGGCGCGCTTGTGATGCAAGCGTGGGCTTTGGATCGAGTGGTTGGAGCGAATGCTTCTTTGGATATCCATGCGGGAGCGCATTCGGCAGCTTTGGGCGGAGCTTCGATTTCTGTAGAGCAGGATCTGCTTGAATTGACGTCGAACCCGCAACAGCTTGCTAATGTGGAAAATTCCTGGGTCGCCTTTAGCCATGTCGTTTATTACGAAGATACGAAGTATGACTATGGTGCCGTGCAATTTCCGTTAGGCGATATGGGTGGGCTTGGAATCGCGTTTTCGCGTTTCGGTGCCGATGATATTCCCAAAATCGCGGAAGGGGATCCTTTGCCGGAAGGCGAAAATTACAAGACGTTTTCGATTGCGGATTATGTGTTTACTTTGGCCTGGGGCCGCCGTTTCTTAAATGACCGCTTGGACTTGGGTGTTTCGTTCCATGGGCTTTACCGCGAGCTGGACCAAAGTGGTTGGGGATTCCGCGGAGATATTGGCGCTAACTATCATGTTGTGGACTGGGTAACGGTTTCCACTTTTCTGAAGGGTTGGACTTCTTCTGCTGTGACTTGGGAAGAAGGAACGGTGGAATACAGTTCTCCGGAATGGTATATCGGTTTACATGTGGAACAGCCGATAGATTACTTCTACGGAAAATTAGGCGCTTATTGGCAAAGTGCAGGCATTTTACACCGTGAAGACCGTGATTTGGACTGGGACGGTGAAGTGCGCGGCGGTCGCTTTTGGGAGCATCCGGTGGATTGGCTCGGCGGTGGTCGTGCAGGCGTGGAATTCGCTTTTGATTTTGGGCTTTCCTTGCGGGCTGGTCTTGCAAGCCTTTCGGAGCTTGAAAGCTGGACTGCCGGCGCTGGATTTGCCCTTTCGAATTGGTTGAGGGTTGATTACGCCTTTGAATCGCATCCGACACTTTCTGCTGTGCATCGCGTGAGCCTTGAAGTCAGCCCTGGTTTATTCTTGTTCCCCAAGAAGAAATCTGCGACTAGGCCCGTGTATAAGGTGGAAGCGGAAGCGAAGAAGGCGGAAGAAGTCAAACAGGTGCCGGTTTCTGAAATGGAACCTGTAGAAACGGAGAGTCTTGAGGGTGAAGATCCCGCACTCGGTACCTATTGGGAAGAATGAGAGGTATATTAAACCTATGAGCGAATTGAATAATTATCGTGCTGTTGGTTTGTTTGATTTGGTTTCGGCTCCTGTCACTCCAATCGGATCTTTTGATGCGGAACAGTTTAAGCAGGATGTGAAACCCTTGCTCGAAAAAGGTTCCGCCTTTATCGGCGTAGATGTTACGGGACTCGACTTCCTTTATAGCGACGCCTGTAGCGCTTTTAGCCAGGTGCAACAGCGTTTGGCCGAAAAAAATGGTGCGTTTGCAGTCCTGACCGATCATGACGATGTGGTTACCTGCTTAAAAAAAGCGAACCTGGACAAGACGATCCGTATTTTCCGCAAGGAAGCGGATATGGTTTCTTTCTCGATGAAAGAAGACGAAGCTTTGCACCATGCAAAGTCCGAGGAAGAAGATGTTGTCGAAGAGGTGCCTACCGCAAAGAGCAATAATCGACGTGAAACCGCTTCGATGGGATCTCTCCGCCGTCGCGTAACGGGCCGTTTTACTCAGAGTTTTAACGCCATCCGCAAAGATGACAAAACGATGAAAGGCAGTCTCGAAAATCCGTTCAAGGAAGAAAAAAGCGGATCTTCGAAGTGGATCTGGTTGGTCGTTGGATTGCTGGTTGCCGCTGCGGCTGTCGCATTTGCTGTTTTGAATTAATGGAATCGTTTCGCGAATTCAAAGATTTTAAATCGGATTGGAAACCGAAAAAGCGGATTCCGGTTGTTCGGACTGTAATCGCGTTGGCGTTAATTTATGCGGTCTATGCAAGCGGTGCCGTTCAAAAGGCTTACCAGCTGATTGAAGAACAAAGAAAAATTCCTGCCGAAACGCTTTCTTACACGGATGTTCCTTGGCGCGAAGGCTGTGCCATGACTCATGGTGCGAGCTTTGATTCCAAAAAGAATGCCCTGGTTCAGTGCGGCTGGATTGTAAAATCGGCAAGGGATGCCGCTTGGCTTCCGAATATTCCTTTTTTACGTTATGTCGTTTCGGCGGAGAATGTGCAGTATCCGTTGCAAGTGCATTGGATTGCGGATTCGCTGAACTTCTGGAATCCGAAAATCCTTGTGCTTCGATCGAAAAAAGAACAGGTTTCCTATTACCATCTGATGATCGCGGATTCTTCTTACGCATGGGTGCGTGCCGATGGCTGTCGTTATCCGGGAGCGTGCCCTCGAAATCCGCTTCAGGGCGGAGCACTTCCGATTGCTGCCGACTTTGACTTTGGCGGTCGAGAAGAACTGCTGATCAAGGATTTGTTCATGGGAATTGGGGAAGCGCCTGTGTACCCGATTTTGCCCGCTCGCGTCATTTCGGTTTCGAAGGATTCGCGCGGCTACAGGCTCTATTTGGATCACGGAGGAAATTTGTTCTCTCGTGTTTCGGGACTTTCGCAAATTCCATCGGATATGGAAGTGGGATCCCGGGTGGGACAAGAGGATATGCTGGGACGTCTTCCGCCGAGCGATAGTGCTGTTTTCTTTTTGGAAGTGCTTCGCAATGGACGTTTTGTGCGCTGGGATGATTTTTATAAGGATTCCCATGTGGCGGATGCTTCCGATGTAGAACGATTCTTGGCTGAAATTGGGTTCTAGAATGAAACGCTGGATTCTGCTGATTCTCGCTTCGCTTTTCATCTTCGCCTGCTCGCAGTCGGATGATGGTCCCATGAGTGTTTACCCGGATTCTTTTGCCGTTGGCGGGTATGGCTATATGCTTTACGCGCAGCTTGATTCCGGTAACCGCTTTCATATTCAGGGGGATTCCATTACCCTCGCGATGGACAGCATGTGGACTTTTGGAAATTGCTTCTTAAAAGAAATTGAGCTGTATCCTTCGTATTCTGACGATACGGTTTTGACGATTACGGTAAAGCTCGCTTTGGGAAATACGGGCACGACGGATTGTCCGCAGCCTTTGTTTAGGCCGGATACCGTTTTGCATTTGCCGTTTTTAGATGAATGGAAAGAAAAGAATGTGCGAGAAATTCGCATTGAAGGAAATGCCCACAATGAATTTTATCCCGAAAATCCGGACACGGCGGCTGCGGCATATCGCACATTGAAGGATTCCATTTTGATTCGACAGGGAAAGTTCCGTTCGGAAAGCATTTCCGTGTATCTCGATACGGCTTTTTCCGATCCTTACACGTATCCGCGTCGCACATCGAGCGATACCGCTGGCGTTATGTTTGTTTTGGATTCCTTGACGGTAGATACTTTCCCGTATCGCTTTATGAAGTCGAATTGTGTTGAAATCCACGATTCCTGTGAAACGGTTCCCGATACGATCTGGCGTTCGACATGGAGCTCTAAAGTTACCAACTTGGTTCCGATTCGGGCTGTTTGCGCGGAAGATACCGCTGCGGATTCCCTGGTTTATTGCCTTTCGGCCAACTGGGAAAACGATTCGACATCGCTCAGCGATTCGACTTTCGATTATTTGGATACCACGTGGTTCAGCTCCAAATATTTTTTGGAAAAGATTCCCAAATGTGCCAGTGTCGATCACGGAAGCTTTACGGGGTCGGCAGCTTATGGGCGTTACTTCACAACGCAGTTCATTCTGTTTGTCCCTGTTTCCGGTGAAAAAAGCTGTGGACCAGCGGCTCATTCAAACTGGTTCATCTATAATTTGAGTTCGCAAAAAGAAGTGCTGGATTCGGCTCGGGCAGATACGCTCCTTTCGGCGTGGAAAAAAGCTTCGGTCGGTGAAAGTGAGGAAGAAGATGATGAATAAACCGGTGGAATATACCTTTTCGGATGAAGTTCTTGTCGAAGACCGCGATGCGGTGGTGAACAGCTTTTTGTTCCAGAATTGGCTGGCCCATGCGCAAGAAAAGTTCGTCGTTTCCAAGATTCATTTCTCTTCGGTCGATTTTCGCTTTAAGGATCATTCTCCGCTGTTCATCAAGCTGACGGCGACGGCGACGCTTCCCGATGGAAAGCCTGTGCATGGGATTGTGCTCGTGCGGGGCAATGCAGTCGGAGTCCTTGTGGTTTTGCGCTGTGAAGGAAAGCCTTATCTTTTGCTCGTGCGTCAGCCGCGTTTTGCCATTTCGGAACCGGAGTCTTTGGAAATCCCGGCGGGAATTCTCGATTGGTCAAACGATTACCGCAAAGTCGCTCTTTCGGAATTAAAAGAAGAAGCGATGATCGATGCCACGGATGACGAACTGATTGACGTGACCGGATTCTATACCGATGGAAAACTTGACGGTCATGCCGGGAGCTGTGGCCTTTTAGACGAACGCATTCGCCTGTATGCGATCGAAAGAACGGTCTCGCCAGAAGAACTCAAGCGCTTGGATGGTCGAAATCAGGAATATACGGATGAAAACGAATGGATTAAAACCGTCGTTTTGCCGTATGAAGATGCGGGAAAGCAGTTCATCGATCACAAGAATTTGCTTGCGATGTTTATGTACGAACGTTATCTTTCTGCGCAGGGCAGGCGCTTGTAAGCGCAAAGCGTTGAAAGCTCGTTTCCGCTTCGGCCCGGACATAGTTTTTGCCCGCAAGCGAAACCTTGGCTACGGCTTCAAAATCGGAAATTTTCTCTAGAGGTGCTGCAATCGGCGCCTCTTTTTGTGATCCACGATTTTCCTGCGCAAATACAGTCAATGTTTTCAGGGAGCCAAAGTCCGCGGTACTTTTAAAGTGGAAGTTGACGATTTCCCCTTCGCAGCTCCACCAGAGCGCAGGTCCGTCGGTAATGTAAAGGTTCTTGCCGCGGAAGGCGGTGATCGGATCGGAACCTTGGACGACCGTTCTCACGTAGCCAAAAACGTGGGCGTGCGACTGTTTCAGCTTAAAAAGCGGAATCTTGACACCGGTGTATTCGTTCAAATCTCCGTGTGCGTCGTTTCCGCCGAGTGGCAAAATAAAGTTCCCTTTTTCCAGTTCCGAAATCCAGAATTGACGTCCGAGTTCAAAACCCTTATCGCGGGAACCGTTCCAAAATTCCAGAGCGGCAATCGGATTCTTGGAGTTCTTAAACAAATCTTCTTCGTGCCAGTCTCCACGCCGAAAAACAAGGCGTTCGAGTTTTCCCATCTGCTCCTTGGGGTGAGCCGCAAAGCAGGGAAGTTCGGTTTGCGAAACGATCTGCGGAATGGAAAGTGTCGGCTGGTTCTGGAACCATTTTCGCCCGCAGTCCCCTTCGCCGGGAACGTAGAATGGATTTCCGGGGAACAGCAGATGCACGTTTTGACCTTGGGAGTTCCCGGCGGAAACCTCTTCTCCGGCGATCATTTTCGGATATTCGGGTAGCGCAGCGATTTCTGCACGGAGCTTTTGGTAGCGGACCGAAGCATCGGTGCGAATCATGTAATTCTCACTGCTGAATGCAAAATCGTAGGAATGGTCCGTGCAAAAGACAAAGTCGAGACCGACGGATTTGGCCGCCTGCTGTAAAACGGCAGGAGAGGCTCCGAATTCTACCGGGTCTGCGGATATATAGGTGTGGACATGCGTATCGCCTACGATAAAATCGCTGGGTTTAGGAGGCTCTTCGTGAAGAACGGCGATTTGCAAAGGTTTCTGCTTTAAACCGGTGAGGTTAAAACGTCGGATCTTTTTTTTACGACCATCGATTTGCACGGTGACCGAGGCTTCCACGCTGTAATTTCCGGCAGGAAGCTTTCCGCAGGGAATGGGAATGAACCGGAACGGCGTGTGGACTTCTTCCCGGATCGACTGCGTTTTGGCTATCCGGGTCGTGCCGCAGGTGAAGACGGCTTCAAAACTTTCGATGGTGACGGGAAAGCGGTTTGCTTCGCGAATCACGATAAAAAGTTTAGCTTCTTCGCCAGGAACGACTTGGAAGGGCGCGTCGAGAATGATTTCGGGTTCTTTTTTGTACAGCAAGGACCAAGGGAGCTTAAACTTATAATGCATCTCCGCATAGTCTGGGTCAAACCACATTATTTTGCCCGATTGATAACTCCGAAGCTAAACCGGAATTGCAGCATTAAGCCGCCCAGGTCCCACTTCGCCTTGTCTGTATCTTCATCGGGAACGACTCCCGAAAAAGGCTCGTCCGATTCCACGATGATTCTTGAATATCCGATGTCACCGTAAATATGAATGTTTTTCCAGGTGGTGACGAGGTATCCGAGGCTGATGCCAAAACCGTTTCCCAGGAGAGAATTCTTTGCTGAAATTTGTCCCCAGCTGGAATAAATTTCGGTGCCGGGAAGCATCCAGTACCAGCGTAAAGAAACGCTGAACAGGCTTGCGTTGGAAAGGCTTATCAAATTCGGAGGAATGGTTGCGCGGTATTCGAGATACAGCGGAAATCCTTGGAGGGTATAGCTGTAATTATGAATCTTGTCTTTGCGGTCGGTCACGACGACTTCTTCGTTGTCGTAAATGTACCCGAATCCTGCGCTGACAAAATGTCCTTCGCGCCATTGGAGCTGTAATCCCGCGGTAATGGGAAAGCAAAAATTCACTTTTTGGAAATCTTGCTTGGCAACGTAGCTGCTTTCCGCTTTCGTTAAGGCTTGAGCCTTGTAATGCTTATAAATCGTATCGACTTGTGCTTGAAATTTATCGCGGCTGTCGAATCCGATAAATGAAATGGAGGGTTGAATGAAAAATGAGAGAAGCGATTTGTCATCTGACGATTCTTTTACGCCGGCCCCGACTTCACTAGGAGCCGCCCAAAGGCTGGCGCATAAAATCGCAAATGCAAGCAAGAACTTTTTCAATCTTCGTCCTCTTCGTCCTCTTTTTCTTCATCGTCACGCTGAGCTTCGGCTTCTTCTTTGGCCTCCTGCTTGGCGATCAACTTTTCTTTCTGTTCCTTTTCGATTCGCTTTTGGAACGCTTTTTCAAGCTTTGCAATGTATTTTTCTTGGGATTCCACCGATTCGATGCGCTTTTGGATGCTGTCAGGAACCGTCAACCGGTAATTTTCCAGGTAAAAACGGGCCGCTTCGAACTGGTCCAGTTCGGCATAGCTTTCCACGAGAAGGTTCAAGGCTTCTGGACGGCGCTTGCTTCTAGGATACAGATCCAGGAATTCCTTCATGTAGATGACCGTGGATTGGGGATGTCCCAACTTATGGTAAAGGCGAGCCACGCGATAATCGCGTTCGGCACGGCGTTCGATCAGTAAGTTCATGTAATAATTGACGGAATCGTTCAATGCGGATTCGGGATAGTTCGATTGGAACTTTTCAAAGTCACGCATGGCGAGAGTCGTATTCGTTTCATCGCGGTCAATATCGTATTCAATATTGAATGCGGAAACCGCTTTGCGGAATTCAGCCGTTTCAATGAAGGGGGAACTTGGGAAATTGTTGATGAAGCTTCCGTATTCGCCACGGGCTTCTAACCATTCTTCCAGATTGAAGTAGCTTTCGGCGAGCAGGAACTGCGCCTGTTCCATATAACCTGTGCCAATGCAGAGGTTAAGGATCTCTTCAAGAGGTTCTTTGACGCGCCCGTAGTTTCCCGCCTTAAATTCCTTATCGGCGCTTTCGAAACGGTTTCTGCACATTTGGGTGCGGTCTCCACCGCCTTCGTTCGAGGCACAGGACGTTAAAGAAAACGCAGTCGCTGCAAGAAGGGTAAAAATCAAGAAATGTTTTTTTATGCGCATTGGTCCGTCTTAAAAAGGATGGAACGTTTTTCAAGTTACTAAATTAGCAAAAACGAGTTGAAAAAACGTCTATGATTCTTGTCCGGTATGTGTTGAAGGAACATCTAGCGCCATTTTTGCTGGCGCTGTTTGTCATCACGTTCCTATTTGTCGTGGATTTCCTCGTGACTATTTTGGACAATGTGCTTTCCAAGGGGCTTCCGCTCTCCACGGTCCTTGAAATTTTTGCACTCAATATCGTCTGGATGCTTTCTCTTTCGATTCCGATGGCAGTCCTTGTGGCGTGCTTGATGGCTTTTGGACGCCTTTCCGGGGATCAGGAAATTACCGCGATGAAGGCGGCGGGAATTTCGCCGCTCGCGATGATGCGACCTGTTTTGCTGGTCGGCTTGCTGATTTCGGAACTCTTGGTGCTTTTTAACAATTGGCTTTTGCCCGAGGCGAACCATCGCTCTGTGGAACTGATGAGTGCCGTTTCGCGCAAAAAACCGCATGCTTTTATTGATGCGGGAAAGCTGACGACGCAGTTCCCGGGAGTGCAGCTTTGGGTGGACCGTATCGATCCGTCGACAGGAACTCTCTACGGAATTCAGATTTTTGAAACGGAAGGGAAGGGTCCTCCCCGAGTCGTTCTCGCCGACAGTGCCACGATGGATTATACCGATCATGGCGCAACGCTCATGCTTCGCCTGAAAAGCGGTGAAAATCACATGGTGGACAAGGACGATCCTTCGGGATATTTCCGCATTCGTTTTTCGGCGGAGGACTTCGCTATCAAGAACGTGAACGACCGTTTGGAACGTCGTGACCGCAAGCACCGTAGCGACCGAGAAATGCCTGTCAACATGATGCTTGAAGTCATCGAAGATGCGAAAAAAAGCGAAGAAAAGATTGTCGAAGAATCTTACACGATGCTTCTTCCGGATTTGGTCCATCTGAGGGAATTTGCCAAGGGCGATTCGATTGTTCCGAAAAATGGAAAATGGGAAATCCAGCCGGATTCCCTGCGCCACGTGAGAGCCTTGCGCGATGTTGCGATTGCCGAACGGACTCGCCAGCGCTTGGTCCATCGTACTTCGGAGCGAGTCCTTTCTGAAAAGAAACGCCAGGCGCAGTACTGGGTGGAAGTTCACAAAAAATTCAGCACGAGCGTTGCCTGCTTGATTTTTGTTTTGATCGGAGCCCCTCTGGGTATTATGGCCCGTAAAGGCGGGATAGGTACGGGAGTTATCTACAGTATCGCGTTCTTCGTCTTGTACTGGGTTTGCTTAATCGGCGGAGAAAATTTGGCCGACCGCTTGATCGTTTCTCCGGTTTTTGCCATGTGGATTTCTAACGCGATCATTGGCGTCATCGGCATTTTGCTTACATGGAAAATGGTTCGCGACCGTTATTCGGGAACGACTCCGCTTGGGCATGTCAAGAATTTCTTGACCCGCATTTGGAACAAGATCCGTCGTAAAAAATCGGCATCGGATGGAGTTGCGTCATGAAGTTTTCACGCTACCTCGTCTGGAATTTTGTGAAGATGTTTTTGCTCGTGCTCTTGGGCGCGGTTTTCATGTTTATCGTGATTGACTTTGTGGGGAACATCAAGACGTGGCTTGCGCGTGATATTGGCGACGCTAGAGATTATTACATCGCGTATATGCCCTACATCGTTTACTTGGTCTCGCCGGTGGCTTTGTTTATTGGAATTGTGGCCTCGGTGGGAAACATGTCGAGGCATCTCGAATTTACGGCGATTCAGCAATCGGGCAGAAGCCCTTTCCGCGCACTGATTCCGATCTTTTTCGTGGGGGCGGTTGTCACAGGAATTTCGTTCTATCTGGATGCCGAAGTCTTGCCGGATGCCAACCATAGCCGTTATAAAATTATGGAACCGATGGCGCAACAGCGCAGGGATCCGCGCATCAAGGATAAGCGCGATTTTGTGTACATCTCGGGCGACAAGACGAGCTGGTTTATGCGCATGTACGGTGGCACGGCAAAAATCGGGCGCGATGTGGTGCTGCTCATTTATCGAGATGGAGATCTGGCGGAACGTTATGATGCAAGGCGCTTGCGCTGGGTTGAACCGGATACGGTCAAAATCTCTTCTCTTGTAGAAAAGGCTTCCACGAAATCCGCTCCGAAGCGCATGTTTGCCGAAAAAAAATTGAAGGCCGCGAAAGATTCCGTTGTACAGACGATTCAGCGTAAAATGGATTCAATCCAAAATGACAAATCCTCGTCGGCTTCGGTCTCGAATGATTCTGTCTACTACGAAATCAAGCCGGCCTACTGGCGTTTGGAAGAGGGTTATCAACGTACCTTCCACAAGGATGGCTCGGTACAAATTCGTCACTTTATCCGGGAAAGCCTCAAGGGCAAAACGACGCTGCTTCCAGAAGATTTTTTGGATGAACGTCAGCGGGGTGACGAAATGGATGCCAAAACGATCCTGCGAAAAATTGAAGTGCAAAAGCGTTCTGGCGAAAAAACGAATAAACTCGAAACCGCTTATTTCTTTAAATACTCCGGTTCGATGATGAATTTTATCGTGCTTTTGATCGGGGCGGCCTTGGCGCATCGCTTTAATCGAAATGGCGGTCTTTCTCAAAAGTTTGGGATCGGAATCCTGTTGGTTTTTAGCTATTATGTGGTTATTCGAATCGGTCTCAAGATGGGGGAAAATGGAGCCTTAAATCCAATGCTTGGAGCTTGGATTGGGCATATCATTTTTGCGGTAGTCGCTGTGTGGATGCTTTACCGCTCGTTCCGCTTGTGATTCTATCGATGGTTGGTGCTTAAAATGTCTGATATTTTATACATCGTTTCTGGTCTTTTGATTGGTCTTGCTTTCAAAGGCGGGCTATTCCTTTTCGCTATCCCGGGTGCGCTGATTGCGCTTGTTCTTGCCTGGCTGAATCGTCCGAGCCTTCCGACTAACAAGGCGAATACAGCGACGGTGCCGGTCCTTCGAGCTACGCGGACAACTGATGCGACAGCGATCGGTCGTATTTTACGCCCGGCGGTTACCCAGACGAGCCCGACTCTTTCGGCGCGTGATACGTTTTCGGCATATCCGGGCGACGGGGATTCGTCGCTTGATAAGCTCAAAGGAAATGAAATTTGGGATAAGCTAGAACGAGACTTGGACCCGATTTACCGCTCCATTTTACGGGCGCTCCAAACTTTGATTCCGAAGACCCATACCGTGCTATTGCTTTTTAAATCGGGCGATGGAAAATCTTTTGCGATTCGCCAGTTCTCGGCAGAAGTGGAAGCGGAAATCAACATGAATGCGCGCATTGCCGATGGTTCGGGCGTTGTCGGTCAGCTTTCACATCGGGATGTGAATCGGATTTTGGAAGGGGATTTGTTGAACGGGAAAAGCCTTGGCTATTATGCGACGGTTCCGATGGTGCATTCTGTGGCTGGCGTCCCGATTTACAACAGTAAAAATCAACGTGTCGGAGCCTTGGTGGTGGACTCGTTGGAACGGAATGCGTTTAATACGACCTTGATCCCGATTCTTGACAGCTTTGCCGCCATGTTCTACATGCTCACTTACAAGAGCTATACATCGGCTTCGAATTACCGCGAAAAGAAAAAATTCTATGAACTTTCCGCTTATCAGCAGAAGTTCTTCAAGACAACGCTTTTGAAGGATACCTATAAGGAAATTTTTGAATACGTAAGCCAGAACTTTACGGCGGATCGTATCATGATTCTTGTCTTTGATAATTTGGAAAAGGAACAGGGAACCGTTGCGTTCTGCCGTGGTGAAGATGAAAAGCACTTCGAAGGAATGCATTTCTCGCTTTCAGATAAGGGCATTTTGCCTTTGGCCATGATGCAGCACAGTGCAACGGAACGCGTTTTCAATGGGCATGATTATGTTTATCGTTTGAATGACGGGGAACCGCGTAACAGTACGTTGCGCTATCTCTTTGCTCAACCAAGTTCGATGACGATGCATAATGTGGCGATGAATCGTCCGTCGGAACTCGCCATTTGCATTGAACGTCGCCAGCCGATTAAATTTGAACAGTTTGAAAAAGACTTGCTTCGCTTTATGGTGAATATTGCTTACTTCGCTTACCAGCGCGGAATGCAATTCGAACATGAACAATTTGAAATTTACCATGATGCGTTGACAGGGCTTTTGAACCGCCGCACCATCAATGAAAAGGTGATGGAACTGAATAAAGTCCATCAAGAAAAAGATGTCGGCGTGATGATGATGGACATCGACCACTTCAAACATATCAACGATACTTATGGACATCAGGCAGGCGATACGATTCTCAAAGGAATTGCGTCCCGTATTTCATCGGTGGCCAATCAGGGAGAAAATCTTCTTGCCCGTTATGGCGGAGAAGAATTCTTTGTCGCTATCCCGGGTGCAACGGAAGAAACTTTGAAGGAAACTGCCGAAGCGATTCGTGTTGCGGTATGCTCTTCGCCGTTTGATATTCACCAAGGCGCCCCGATTCCTGTTTCCGTCAGTATCGGCTGCTATCTTGCAACGCGGGAATTCCAGGGCGAAATGGAACGTGCTGTTCATTATGCGGACGACGCTCTTTACAGCGCGAAGGAAGGCGGAAGAAACCGTGTCGTCGTATATCAGGACCGCGGCTTTGAAAACGAAGATGTCGAGCAGGGGAAAGAATAGTGTTTACTTTTTTAGATTGGGTTGTTCTAGTCGTATACATTCTTATCTCCGTCGGTGTGGGTTTTTGGGCTTCGCGAGGCGGCAATAAAGGGTTTAGCGAATATATGCGCGGAGGTGGCGCAATGCCCTGGTTTGCTGTGGGCATCAGCCTGATCGCCACTTCTGTGAGTGCGACGACATTCCTTGGAAATCCGGCGGAATCTTATGCCGCGGACATGAGTTACCTCATGAACAATATTGGCGCATTGATTGCGATTGTTGTTGTGGGACTTGTGTTTATTCCACGTATTCGCAAATCGAAAATTTCGAGTGCTTATGAACTTTTTGAAGTTCGCTTTTCGCCTTCGGTGCGTCGTTTAGCGGCCGTTTTTTACAGCCTGCATTTGCTTTTGCGAATGGGAATCTTGCTTTATGCACCCTCCTTAGTTCTCGCTCCGATTTTAGGAATCGACATCCATTGGGCGATTCTTGTGACCGCTGTAGTGGCAACGGTTTACACGTGGTACGGTGGATTTAAGGCGGTGATTTGGACGGATGTCTTGCAGTTCCTCGTCCTTTTTGGCGGGGGCATCGTCACGCTTTACATTTTGGCAAACGGCATCGGTGGCTTTCATGAAATGTTCAATCTGGCATCGGCGGCAGGGAAAACAAAATTTTTCGACGCGTCGAATTGGGACCCGGCAAATGCGCGCAACTTGCTGTCGGCAGGCCTTGCTTATGCGGTAATTGAAATTTCGATCCGTGGGTGTGATCAGCAATTTGTGCAAAGATATTTGAGCTGCACGTCGATCAAGTCCGCGAATGCTTCGAGCGTTTTGAGCATGATTCTTGGCGTTTTTGTCTCGATCGTCTTTTTTTGGGTGGGTGCCGGGCTTTTTGTCTATTACCAGGTGAAAGGGGTAGGTGTATTACCGGTCGGAATGAAGTTGAACGAAGTGTTCCCTCATTTTATTGTAAACGTTCTTCCTCCGGGAGCGACTGGCCTTGTGATTGCTGCGATTTATGCGGCGGCCATGAGTAGCCTTTCGAGCGCGATTAACTCGCTTGGAAATACTTCGGTAAAAGATATTCTGCTTGTGCGGTCGGAAAATGCTGAAGCGCTTTCAAAAGCGAAAAAATGGACGATTCTTTGGGCCGTACTCAGTACGCTTTGCGCGTTTATCGCTGCGGATATGCAAAGCTCGTTGCTCTCGAATGCGCTTTTCTTTACGGGATTGTTTACGGGCCCGCTTCTTGCTCTGTTCCTTCTCGCTTTCTTTGCGCACAAAGTAAGCTCCAAGGCTGTAGTGGGTGGCGTCATCTGCGGAATGGCTTCTATTTTGCTCTTTAACAAAGTCCCGGTGATTCCTTCGTACATGCCCCCGTTTGAAGGCGTGTTCAGCTTTTTCTGGAACCCGGTGATTTCGTGCGTTTCTACACTCGTTATGGCGAATCTTTTTCGCTTTGTGTTCCCTAACCGTGCAGAAGTAACTGCTAAGGAAAAAGCTTGACAGATCAGGAAGATATCCGTTGGATGGAAGCGGCTCTCCGCGAAGCTGAACGTGCATATGATATGGGCGAAGTGCCCATTGGATGCGTAATCGTGAAAGATGGACGCTGTATTGCACGTGGATACAATCAGGTAGAAACTTTGAAAGACGCGACAGCACATGCGGAAATCATTGCAATCGGAGCCGCTTCTGCCGCTCTCGAAAACTGGCGTCTTTCTGGAGCAACGCTCTACGTAACTCTTGAACCTTGCCCGATGTGCGCCGGGGCTATTTTGAACAGCCGAATTTCTCGAATCGTGTATGGTTCGCCAGATACCCGTTTTGGTGGCTGCGGCACGACAATCGATGTGATTACGAATAATGCCATTGGCCAAAAGGTCCAGGTTACGGGAGGCGTGAAGGCAGAAGAATGTTTGGGCATTCTCAAGGCCTTTTTTATGGAAATGCGCTTAAAGAAGGGGGATTCTGGCGCTAAACCTCCAAAAGAATCTTTTTCATAAGTTATTTTTGAGGCATGAACCGTATTGCGCTCCTGTCTCTTCTGTTTTCGCTGTCGACTGCATTTGTCGCGTGCGAAGATAAATCGATTTCTCTCGGATTCAATACCCAAAATCCGACGCCAGAAAACTATGAACTGAAAAGTTCTTTGCACGTTTTGCTGAACGCTCCGGAAAATGCTCCGACGGAATCTCAGCAGTCGATGGCAGCGACCGTGAATGTTTTGGTGCATTCCGAATTGCTTTCTGCCTATGACGATGGAACGGGCCGCTTTTTACTTCGGGTCGATTCTGCAAGTTACATTTCGGACAATCGATCGGTGGAAGAAACGGATCACATTCAGCGTTATTTAAAGACGCAGGCGGTGCAATACAAAATGGGAAGCGATGGCGAGATGAGCTCTGTCCGCTTTGATGATATGGTTGCCTTGCCGGATGTCGGTGATGTCGATATTCGCCGCATTTTCTTAAAGGTTCAGCCGGTTCTTCCGTCTAGTCCGCTTGCGGTGGGCGATTCCTGGGAACGTCAGCAGGTTTTAACCGATGACAGCCATAAGCAGAGCGTTGTTTACAAGTGGTTCAAGCTCGAAGAAGTTTTTGATCGGGATGGCGTCAAAATTGCAAAACTCAAGATGAATGTTCGCTATAAACAAAATAGCGAAGACGATGCGCAGGTGATGGAAAGTTCTGATTTTGTTCTCGGGACAGGAACAATCCTTTTTGACATAGCCGCAGGTAAAGTCATTGAAGGGGAATTGAATATCGAAGGAAAAGTGCGCGTTATCGAAAAGAAGAGCGGAGATACCATTCCGGATTTGCGTGTCCGTCAAAAAATCACGCTGAGGAGCCTTCGCGGATGAAACGATTTCTTTTAGCATTCCTTTGCTTTTGGGGTGCTTCTTTCGCAGTGACCCCGTTCCCCGCGATCAAGCATCACAAGGTTCTGCTTTCGGCAGTTTCTTCACCGTATCTTTTGGAAACGAGTTTTGTACTGGGTGCGGAAGATACTCTTGAAATTGAGCCGGGTGTGGAAGTTTTCTTTAGCGGCTATGCCAAGCTTTATCTGCGTGGTATGGTCCATATCAACGGAACTGTCCAAAAGCCGGTCGCCTTTTTGAATGCGGATTCTTCGGAGTCTTGGAACGGTCTGTATTTTTCAACGGGTGACAATTACTTTGAAGTCAAAAACCTGCGTGTTGAAAATTCCTTCCGCAATACGGTTATCCGCTCGCAGGGAATTTTTGAAAACGTCAAGTTTGTGAATAATTACTACGGGCTTTGGGTTGAAAATTCTCCGAGGTTCGATTTGGTCGGCTGTGATTTCAAGCGCAACCGTTTTGCTCTTTCGGTGGGTGTTGGATCTGTGCGTTTCCGCAATACGAAGATCCACGAAAACGTTTTTGGACTTTATCTTTATAAAGGAACCACTTTTGATGGCGATGCAAAATCGGTGACGAATAATTTGGAAGCGGATATTCGCAAAGAATCCGATGAACTTGCCGGCAAGGGTCGGAAAGTTTCCAAAAGTGTTTGGCAAAGAATCGAATCCGGTTTTTAAGGGGATCAGGAACTCGTGGAAGAAAAATTTCGCAGAGCGATTCGGAAGATGACGGGAACGAGCCTTCTCGGTCTAGGCTTTCGCTTGGATCGTGCCTCGGAACTTGCGAGTCTTTCCCAGGCGATGGACATTCGCTGGTCCATTGCGCTTTACGAACATTTGGATGCTGCCGAATCCAATCCAGAAGAGATGATGGCGGGCAGCGAAATGATTTCCAACGGCAAGACCGCATGGAAAATCGCTGCGGAAGATTTCCCGATCATTCTCGATGAATACCGTCAAAAATTTGAAGAGTTCCGTGCCAAGTGGATTCAACGTTTTGCGACGGACGAAATCACCCGCATGCTTTCACAGAACCAGTACATTGTCCGCGATGATGAAGGCTGGTACTTTACGGCGACGGCAGAAAAGCTCCGCAACCTTTACTTTTCGACCATCCACTTGATGGTTGGCGATGCAGAAAAATTGCTGGTGAATCTTTCGGGGCGTGTCGAACATATGCAAGACAAGCTTTCTCGCTTGTGGTACAAGGAAAGCGCAGTCGATGCATCGTCCAAAATTTTGCCCGCACTAGAATCGGCTTTGCGTTCTAGCGAGTATGCTTTGACATCTCGTTTACGCGCCTCTTTGGCAGGTATTTCACGAAATCGTTTTATGGCGGAATTTAAACCGCCACGCGAAAAGCGACATTTCCAAACGGCTCGTTCCTGTGCAAAGAATGTTGGAGCTAACAATGCGAATATCGCTTATGAAAACGCGTTCCTTGCCTTTACCGATGATTTTTGCGACTACGCACAAGGCTTGACGCTCTTTATCGGAAAATGGTATCGCGACAAATGGCTTTTATATCTGCGCGGATTTTCGCGTGGACAGTTGGATCTTTTTACTCATAAAACCGTGGGATAACAATGACAAAATCTTCTCGGACTTTAATTATTTCCCTGATTGGTGCAATCGTTCTTGCGACCGGTGCCGTTTATTTTGGAGCTCCGCTTTTTGGCTGGCTCATTATGATTGCCATTTTTGCAATCTACATCCTGACGTCGTGGAATATTTTCCGCGGCTTTGCGAATACGGCAAAAGAACGGGAACAGGCAAAGAAGTATGCCGATCTTTATAATGCAGGCAGTGCTCCGTCGAATGCGGAACTCGAAGCGGATGGAATTTTGAATTCCCGTGTTCGTTTCTTGAAAGATCTCGCTGCAAAACAGGTAAAGGTTTCTGTCCAGGATCTTCCGTTCCTCAAGTCTACTTGGGTGTCGAAGGAAGAGGTTGCGGTGCGCAGCAATGGCGGGGTTGTCGTTCTTCTGGGCTTGATGGGCACCTTCTTTGGCTTGATGCTTTCGATTAACGCGGCGGGTTCTGCAATCGATACGAATGCGACTTCCGAAACGACTCTGGGCATTATCCAGAATATTTTTGCGAGCATGAAGGGCATTTTTGGTTCTTCGCTTTGCGGCTTGTTTGCGGCTTTGGTTTTGAATACGATTCATGCATCTTATGAATCGGATCACGAAAATTGGATTGCGGAATTGGATGAATTTACGCTTTTCTATTTGATTCCAAAAGCTCGTTCTGCGGAAAATGAAGCGGCGAATGAAATCCGTCATTTGATTGAAACCGTGAAGGCGTCGGATGAATCCCGTGCGGCGGATTTCCGGAGCATTGTCGAAGCTTCGAAGACGGCAGAAGCTTCCCGTACCGCATCTTTGGCGGCAAGCCTTTCCTCTTTGGAGCAGGCCCAAAAGCAGAACCTTTTGCAGTTGCAGCAGTCTTTGATGGAAAATGTTTCGAAGGCGAGCGAAAAGGCTTTGCTGGATCTTGCTCAGGCTCAAAAATCCGCGCTCGAAGGAATGCAGACTGCGGTTCAAAAACTTTCTGAGGAATTTGCCGAGGCTCAAAAGAAGGCCGCCATCAGCGTGGCCGAATCGGGCAAGTCTGCAACGGCGGAACTTCGCGATTCTCTGTCGCTTGTGACTTCGGGCCTTTCTGAAGAAATGCAGAAACTTTCGACGAGTGTCAAGTCGATTGAATCGGGCGTCGTGGATGGTCTTGAAAAAGAAATTTCGAACCTCTCTTCGAGTGTTGCAAATTCGATTTCTTCCCATCTGGATTTGCAGATGGCGAATTCGGGCGAACAGTGGAATTCCTTTATGGAATCCCTGAAGGCTTCGACCGAAAAGGTTGCCGAAGCGGAACAGAAGGGCCTCGAAGTGCTCCGCTCCGTGGCCGAAGACGTCGCATCGAAGGCGAACGATTCTACCGTGGGACTTTCGAATACGGTGACTTCTGAAATCGAAAGCCTTTCGCAGAAGGTCCAGACTTCATTTGCGGAACTTGCCAAGTCTTCGGAATCGCTTGTCGCTTCTCAGCAGGCTCTGATTACAGGTATCGACAATCGCGTCATCAAGGAAAACGAATCGACGGAAGCGCTGGGTTCCAACATTGCGGAAGCTGCAAAGCTGATGCGCGTGAACCAGTCCGAATTTGCGGCGAACCTCGAAATGTTCGGCAAGGGAGTCGAAGCGGTGCTCTCGAAGCTTTCGGGCGATGTTCCGGAACGCGAAAACGAACAGAATTTTATCGAACAGTTGAATACGGCCTTGCAGTCGTTCCAGGAACGCTCTGGCGAAGTGCTGCTTGAAAATGCTTTGAAGACCCAGGAAATTCTCCTCGAAATCTTGGATCAGGTTCAGAAGGCTCCTAAGAAGGCGGAATAATCCATGGCGAAGCGTCGCGAAGAAAGTCACTGGCTTGTTTTTACGGACTTGACTGCGGGTCTGCTTGCCCTGTTCATTCTTGCGTTTGTGGCGATGACAACGATGAAGGAAAAGAAGGCGGAAGCGTTGACGCGTACCGAGCAGGAAGTCGTGAGCTGCCAAGAAGAAATGCGCCGTGTTGCCAAGGAACGCAATGCGCTGCTTTCCCAGAGCTTAAAAGCGCCTCTTGAAAAGGGAATCATCGCTCTTGAAAACGGAAACATCCAGATTCAAGCTTCGTTCCTTTTTCCGCGTAATGGAGCGGATTTGACAGCGGAAGGCGTGAATATTATCAAGTCGATTGGTCAAGGCTTGCAAGACGTCTTGGATTCCGGAGACGCGATCATGGTTTCGGGTTTTACTGACGACACTCCGACCAATTCGCCGACATATACGAACTGGAATCTTTCCACGGAACGCGCGGTAAATGTGGTAAAAACATTGATTCAGCAAGGTTTTCCGGGTGAGCGTGTGTTTGCCGCCGGATTTGGTGAATTCCATCCGCGGGTACCGAATACAAGCGAAGAGAATCGACGCTTGAATCGTCGTGTAGAAATCGGCATTACTCCGATTCGCAAGTCGGAAGCGTCCGAGGTTGTGCAAAAATGAGCGAAACGTTAGACGCTGAATATCTTGCCTTGAAAGGCAAAGTAGACGAGCTCCGCAAAAAGGATCGCTTGCCGTATTGGCGTCTTGCTTATGCGGAATTTTCTCTTTCGCGAATCGGTGATTATATCGCTGTCGGCGGGGAAGATGAAGCGCACGAAATGATTTTGCGCTTGGATCGTTGGGTGGATGAGCATGAAAAGGAACTGGCTCGTTCTGCCAAACCGGCTCCGGCTAAAGTTTCCCTTTGGAATGCGGCTTCGATCGAAAAGGAATTGGCTCAGATTCAAACGATGCTGAATGCCAAAAATTATTTGATTCCTGTGGCGGAACGCATTTCATTTTCGCATAATATGGATCGGGCAAAGGAACTCCTTTCAAAAGGAAAGTTCGACGGAGCCTATGCGGAACTGTTTTCCTTGCGCTCCCAGTTGATTTCTCGCTTGCATCGCTCTTACCGAGCCCGAGCAGCGATGATTCTTTATAGCCAGCATACTTCGGGATTTGGACATTCTCCTTCTGGAGCTGTCGTCGGGCCGTACAATGCGGAACATACCCTGGAAAATGCGCTGTCTTTGGTCGGTGAACGTGACGCCATTTGGGTGGAAGATTTTTTGGAACTTTACGACAGTCTTTCCAAAATTACAGAACGTTTGGCTCCGCAGGAACGCAAACGCCGTTCGTAAGGATTTAGGGACTTTCTTTTAAGCTTTTCCGCTCGCTTTTAAAGTTAGATTTAGCTAAATTGTGAACAGGAAAAGTTGAATTAAAAGGAGCTTGTTATGATCAATGTGATTATTATCGCGATTATTGTCGGTGCAATCTTTTTTGCGATTCGTTCATCGATCATTCATTTTAAGGGCCAAGGTTCCTGCTGTGGCGGAAGCTCTGGCGGAAGTTGTGCTTTGGAAAAGAAACTCGACGGTGAAATCATTTTCAAGAAGAATATCAAAATCCAGGGCATGATGTGCGAAAATTGCGCTGCGCATGTGCAGAACGCTTTGAATGAAATTAACGGTGCGTCTGCCAAGGTGAATTTGAAAAAGGCCGTGGCAAAGTTTGATGCGATCCGCGAAGTCCCGGAAGAGGAAATTCGCATGGCGGTTGCCAAAGCGGGAAATTACAATGTGACTTCGATTGAAAATCGTTGATCCTTGAACGAGGCCTACAGAATGAAAAAGTTTTCTGTAACAGGAATGAGTTGCGCCGCTTGCGTTTCCCGTGTGGAAAAAGCTGTCAAGGCGCTTCCCGGCGTGGATTCTTGCGCGGTGAGCCTTTTGACGAATTCAATGAATGTGAGCGGATCCGTTTCGCCGTCGGACGTCATTTCGGCGGTCGAAAAAGCGGGTTATGGTGCAACTCCTGCGGAAGCTTTTTCGGCAGAGAAAAGTTTGAAGCCAGCTGTATCAACGGCCACTCTTGAAAATAAAGAAATTCCCGTTTTAAGACGGCGCTTGATTGCGTCGCTCGTGTTCCTTGTTCCGCTGCTGTATTTTAGCATGGGACATATGATGTTCGGCTTTCCGTTGCCGAGCTGGTTTATAAAGCCTTTGCCAAATCATGTAGCGATGGCTCTTGTGCAGATGACTCTTGCCGGGATCATTCTTGTTATCAATCAAAAATTTTTCGTGAATGGTTTTAAGGGGATCCTTCACCGGGCTCCGAATATGGATTCGCTTGTCGCTCTAGGCTCAGGTGTTTCTTTTGGATA
>OCVV010000243.1_pt1 | contig 22751 bp, 25 predicted proteins | sample 1539721 | NCBI WGS metagenome assembly OCVV01 (sample SAMN02144230, study PRJEB22623) | gut metagenome | biome: sheep rumen | host: Ovis aries | place: New Zealand
CTCGATGATGGCAGCACGCCCGAGTTTGTCATCCATCTTAGCCACAGCAGACTGCAGGAACAGAAGCTGAGAATCTCCGCCGCCGGGAAGTCCAGCACCCCAGCGTCCGACAAGGCCTTTTGCATACTCCTTCTTTACAGCATCCTCCTGACCAGCCTTCGCATCATTTCCCGACCACGGCGTTCCGAAGGGCGGATTTTCAATCAAAAACCTCATTTTCATACCGCTGAAATGATCTTTTTTCAGAGTATCCGCATGACGGAAGTTCTCCGCATTCTGGCCCTTGATCAGCATTTCTGCAAGGCCGATAGCGTAAGTCTGCCCCATCAGTTCCTGACCGAACAAGCGCACATCCGCTGTAGGATTAAAATGGCGAATGTATGAATACGCCGTTGAAAGCATACCGCCTGTGCCGCAGGCCTGGTCACACACGGTAATGACCTTCCCGTCATCAAAGATATCATCACACCCCTCTGCAAGCAGGAGCGACACAAGAAGCTTGATAATGTCACGGCCCGTATAGAACTGTCCGGCATCCACATTCTGGTAAAAACGTCCAATCAGGTTCTCAAAGATGTATCCCATCTTGATGCTATCAAAGGTCTGGATGGAAAGATCCAGCTCTGAGAATGCCTTTACTACGGAATACAGACAGCCATCTTTATCCATCTTCTTGATATGATCATCCATATTCAATTCTTTGAAAATCTCTTGGACATTGGCAGAGAAACCATTAATATACTCACGGAAGTTCGCAGCGATATGGTCAGAGTCATTACACAGTTCTTTCAGGGTATACTCGCTCGTATTAAAGAACTGATAACCGCTGATGCGCTGCATTGCCTTTGCGGGATATGTCGGAATCTTCTTGTATTGAGCCACCACGGCTGCCTTCGTCGCTTCCAGCGCACACTCGAACCTGCGCAAAATTGTCATCGGTATAATCACATCGCCGTATTTATCCGGCATATAGGACCCACGCAGCTTATTTGCAATGCCCCATATAAAATTCGCTTCTGAGGTAATATCAACTGGATTGTCATCCCATAACACATTAAATCTTTCGTTCAAAATAGCCCCTCCTATATCTCAACCTTTCTAATGAATTTATCTACAAGCGAAAATGCCTCTTCATCTTCTGCCAGATGCATTTTCTTTCTCGTATTGCTTGAAAAGCTTATCCAACGTTGTCCGGCTTACCCCAATCTCGGCGGCGATGGATGTCTTTGTCCCATCTCGTCTCATATACTTATCGTAATACACGCCGATATCCGGCACAGAGACTGCTTTGCGCCCTTTATACTTTCCTTCCCGTTTCGCGATAGCAATACCCTCTCTCTGCCGCTCCAGTATCATCGCCCGTTCGAACTCCGCAATCGCCGCCATCATCGTCATCTGCAGGCGGCCAGTCGGTGTTGATGTATCAAAGTTCTCCTTTGTGCTTACAAATTTAGCACCGGCATCTTCTATTTTTTGGACAGTCGCAAGAAGATCAGCTGTAGATCTCCCAAGTCTTGAGAATTCTTCTACATAAACAGTATCATCCTCACGGACATACTCTAGCATTTCCTGCAGTTTAGGACGATTCAGATCTTTGCCTGAAGCTTTCTCAACGAACCATTTGTCGATCTTGAATTTCTCAAGAGCTTCTCTTTGCCTTGATTCGTTCTGTTCTATCGTAGAAACCCTCACGTACGCTATATTCTTTCCCTTGCTCATTTCACCACACCAATTGTCCATTTGAAATATTTGACTTTGTTTTCAATATGTCCATAAATTCAAATCACGACTTTATTTTAACATCTATCGGGTACTTATACAATGCACATTTGGGGTATGCCCTATTTATTCATCATTTAAGAAGACAATGCTTTTTGAATCACAAGATTCTTAAGTTCCGACAGAAAAATGTTCCTGCACTTCTAACATTGTCAGCCCTGTCAATGTACTCGCGCAGCCATGCCTTCCAGTACATTGTCCAAAACAAGTTTAGTGTTACGTGTCACACTTTCGCCGTTTAAAACGGCTTCAAGTGTTACACGTAACACTAAACCAGACAAAATCAGCACACGTAACAAACCCCGCAACCCCGCATTTTTACTGTATTTTTTTGTTATCGATTAAATACCAAAAAGTACTTAATGCGAAATAGCAATATACGTATTTTATTTGCAGTACTATTAATTACTTTTTTGGTAGATATCTTCATAAACAATAGGGTCTATCTGCACCTTGATCACAGGACATCCTCCGTGTTCCCGGGGACTTCTTCTCATCATCGCAGCATGGATTCGCTACCGAATTAGGTCCACCCTATTCCTTCCAGATATTCTTCTATTTCATTTCTTATTCCTTCGTTCTCTATTTCCGGTAAAATCGATCTGATAAATTCCACATCATCAGAATCGACATACTCTTTATCCAAAATCTGTTCTATTCGGTCAACCATCAACTGATATTCAACATTGTAATCCGAATAATTAGATGCGCTGTTGTAACTTGACAAATAGTTCATATAGTACCGTTCCAAAGCTTCCATTGCTATCTCCCTAATTTTCAAAGCCTCAAAAAACCATCTCTATACTTAGTTCAAGTTAAAAAGCAAAAAAATCCCGTATTTACGCGGAAAAACGGGAATTATAATGTTCGGGCGGTTTTTTAGTTTTAGTGCACTATACGAACGTTATTATATCANTTTATACCGCTTTATGCGAACATTGCCTTGAACATTGCCTTTATTTATACCGCACTATACGAACGTCATAATTAAAAACAGGCCGGAATTTTCCGGTCTATTTTCGCTAAACACCGTCCGTAGCCTAATAGCAACTACATATATTATTTTTACAACCTTTATCTAAAGCAGAGCTCCGGAGATGGATTTTCCTTTTACATCTCCGGAGCTCTGTCATTTGCTCAATAAAAAAATGCGGACGCAATAAATATTTAAAGTAAGGGCAAGAAAATTGTCCCCCTCACAATAAACTCGCTGTACTTTAGCATAGCTTTTCTCCATTCTCAAAATGACACGGTAGTCTTAGAAGAATTTGATCTTCTCTTCGTCTGAAATCCGGCACTCAATTACATCGGACGGTTGGCAACGTAAGATACAGCACAGGGTATTCAGCGTGTCCGTGTTAATGGTCTTTCCTGCCTTAATGTTGGCAAGCGTCTGCGTTCCCATAATCCCTTCGTTTTTCAGTCGGTAGGATGACCAGCCACGTTTCTTCAATTCTGCAACAACGTCAATCTTGAAATAAATCATTTTTGTGATGCTCCTTATCTATTCATCGTATCTAAATACGTGCAATACATTTCCGACAAATACATCTAATTCTGGCACGGTAGTCTTAGAAGAATTTGATCTTCTCTTCGTCTGAAATCCGGCACTCAATAATGTCGGACGGCTGGCAACGGAAGATACAGCACAAGGCATTGATTGTGTCCATACCCACGTTCTTCTTAGCCTTGAGGTTGGCGTAAGTTGACAGTGACATAATTCCCTCGTTCCTCATGCGGTAGGATGTGTACCCTTTCTTTTTCAGTTCCTCAATAACATCAAACTTGTAATACAGCATGTTCTTCTCTCCTTGAATGTTGCTAATATTGGATATGTCATATCACTATATCCAAAAACAAGCAATGCAAATTAGATAAATATATCTAATTTTGGCACGGTGGTCTTAGAAGAATCTGATCTTCTCTTCGTCCGTGATGACTGACTCTATAACATCTCCCGGCTGACAGCGGAGCATGACACAAATCTTACTGAGAGTGTCCATATTGACCATCTTACCTGCCATAAGGTTAGTCAAGGTCTGTCCCGGAATGATTTTTTCTCGTCTGAGTCTGCCTGTGTTGTAGCCACGCTTTTTAAGTTCTTCAACTACGTCAATCTTGTACTGAATCATTTCTGCTCCCTTCTATACGCATATATTTGATTGTCTTAACTCTAAGCAATTATCTTCTCCGATAACGATTGTGTTTCTGCCACGGTATTTAATCCAGTAACCGAGTTTACCACTTGACATCGACGACGAGGTTGTAACGAACGTCTCATCGACACGGCCGAGACGGAAATTTTCAAGATCTAGTCCCACGACAGTATAACCGTCGTTCTGGACAAGCATCTCACTCCGGAACTTCTTAAGGAAGGCTATGCGCACGAGTTTTCTCATACTTTTAAGTTTTGATACTAATGGCTGTAGGATAAACAGCACCTCAATCAAAAAAGACATTATTTCAACCAAGTAATCACGCTATCCGATAAAAATCTGTATTCATTTCTACGGACAGCAAAAAATTGTAAGTGAGCTTGGAAAAATCACAAAACTTACTTTTGTTCTAGTAATACCCCAAAAATGACATTTTCTCCTATTTTTAGTCGCCATTTCCCTCTTTTTACTACAAATATCTGCCTTGAAAAATACCTCGAGATTGGTGGTGTACATAGGAGACATACTATTAATGACAAAAAATAGCACGCGGTGGGCGTGCAGAAAGGAGGATCGAGCAGTAGTATGTGGTACGCATTCTTTTGCAAGATAGGCGATATCCTCGACGTCATTGCTTTTGTTTACTGGCTCTATGTCAGCTGCACAGGTTGCACTCTAAGCATTGCTGGTATACCACTAGATAGTATTCTCATAGTAGGTACGTTCATCTGCTGGTCATGCAAAAAAGCCCTTTGGCATGATGGCTTTGATCAATAATTTGTTTAACCCGGAAGGGCATTATTCCTGCCCTTCCGGGTTAAACAAATACCATGCTCTTTTTGATGACATATAACGTGCTTTTTAGTACCGTCTTTTTGCCACCATCTGTATAATCTCCTCATCGCTTTTCTCATCTTCCTCCTTGTCGGAGTAGAAAAAACTCATATTCCGGTCAGGGCTATACAATTCATAGAGCCTCTTGTTTAATGTTGCCGCCTTATTGCTGTTCTCTATTGTACGCTCCTTTAGGCTGCCATCCGCCCTTGTTCCAACGCGCCTTACGTCGATAATATACACCGCATCAGGATCGTTCCCTTCAGCCCTTCCACCGAGCAGCTTCTTCTCCAAAGGATCCCTTTTCTCCACAATTTTTTCCCTAGGAATATATTTAGCAATCTTTTCCGAAAATGCAATGAATATAGCCCTTATCCCTACCTTATTCAGTCCAGATCCAGATATATTGAAAAATTTTATAAATTCATCAGACCCCCTGAAATGGACTTCAAATAAATCTGCATACGCATGTATTGATTTTTCTACATCATGAGCATTAATGAACTCAAGCTCTACTTTTGCATATTCGTTTGGCTTTTTCTTTTCTTGATATAATTTAAGTATCACAACCGTCTTTACGCCATTATAAGTAAAAGGAAAAGAATCGATGCACCATCCTTTTCTTTCCATGTCTCTTAATAATAATACAAGATTTTCGAAACGTACCTTTCCCATTTATTTCTCCTTTGATTTTTTTAAGTCTAACTTGAGAATTCTGCGATCTTTCCAGCAATAATACCTTGATCCAGAATCTATGTAATCTGGTCTTCTGAGATAATCGAAGATGGAGATATAGCGCAATATCCAAGAACGTCTCTTGTGGCGTCCAGCTCGGCGATCATTTGCGCTGGCTTTGGTAGGGTGACATGAGCAGCACCTATATGTATATTATGTTTGGGCTGCTGGGCGGGGAAGTGTTGTTCTTCTTTCCTACGGGCTTCTAGGCGTTTTGCTGTCCTTACTGTCCTTCCTATCCGCTCCGCTGCCTCTTTCTCTGTTTTTCCTTCTTCTCTGAGCTTACAGTATTCTCTGTATGTTTTCTCTGACTTTTGCTGTCGGGTCTCTCCTGCGTTAATCTTAGCCTGGCGTTCTCGTGTTCGCTTGGATATACCCATTCCGTACTCCTGCAGAGTTTCTAGGGTTATTCCTAGTTCTCGCGCGATTGTTTCTGTCTTGAAATAGTATTGATGCGCTTGTAGGGTGCGGAATTTGCTTCGGATCTCGTCTGACGGGAGCGGTGCCGGGAATCCTTCGTTGAATTCGTGTAATGCATCCCTTACATCTTCATCAGGGAATTCTTCTTGATAGGTTGCGCCAAAGATGAATGTTAGCTTTTCTCGGGGGATGCCCGGGCAGCTGCGAAGAGCTTTAAGCGCCTCTATTCTGTTGAGACGCATGGAGTGAGCGTTATGGATCTGCGCGATATTGCCTGAGTGTGTCACGACAGTCTTTTTTGCTTTCTTTTTTTTAGTGGAGCCTTTCCAGGACTCGTACCAGACTGGAAGATTGGGCATCCATCCGTCGAGCAGGTCCTGGATGGAATAGCTCTCGTCCTGTACATGCAGGAGATGGATAGTTGATCCATCCTTGCTGTTGATTGATCCGGGAATGCGATAGTAAGATGACAGCTTCTGAGGCTCAGCTCCGCAGTCTTCGTGTTCATTTAGAATGGTACAAAAGCGCTGTATAATCTGCTCCAGCGTATATATCATTTTTTTTCCGGAGGGAATACTAGCCTTGATCGGATCTGGAAGTAGATAAATCAGACGGAGCTGGTGACCGTATTCAACATAATTCGGCATCGGTATACCATACGTGGTTATGTTATCCCTAAGAAGCATCCAGAAGGATATTGCATCAACCGGACGGCGAGATTCAAGGTCTTCAGCGATGGCATGCGTCCAGTGAGAGATGGAACGGTCATATTCGCGTTCCCAACCAGCTTTATAGTCTATGTCGATGGCCCATGAGTACACCGCATAAAGGTTGTCTTTACGGGCGGAGCCTGTTTGTCTGCCTGAAGGACGGAATGTATTGGGGGTAAAGTAGGCGTCACGTTTTCCAAGGACCTTAAGAAACCTGTCTAGATTTTCATTCTGGCCGGCTGTCTGAGGTTCTTCTGTATTAAATTGTCTTAGAATATTGAGGCTGCGCGATAATTTTTTCTTGCCGGATCCCTGCATGATGATAACGTTTTCTATGCTATCTGGGCTGGAATTTTGCCAAAGATCTTCAAAAAATCGCTGTTCGTCATCTGTGAGGGAGCTGACGGAAGGAAGGTGATACGCTGCGGAGCTCCATGTGTATCCGTCTGACAATATTCTTACTCCTTTTGGCGATTTTCGGGCACTAAAAAACCCGTATGTGCATGGTGCACATACGGGCAGAATTTTATATAATAAAATTTTTCACGTAGACATATTGCGCGAATTTAATTTAATATATATAATTATATTATAAATGAGCGCAAACGTACCGAGGGCATAGCACCATGCCTAAGGTCGCTCGGCTCGCCAAAGCCAAAGCAACCTTTTTAAAGATTAGAGTGGCTCGCCAAAGCCACTCTTTTTTTATTTAATTTTCCACATGAACATTATATTGGTTATGTCTGGAAAGTTCAATACCCTTTGAGCGCATGAATAACTTAACCACGTTTTACGCGGTTATCTTTTTGTAATCTGGTGCAGAAAAGCCCTTTTATTTGAGATAGAGGGCTTAAAAAATGAGTGTTACTGGATCATATAATGAGTGACGGTCGTATCGAGACGCCAATGGCTCAATTTATAGACGCTAACTGCCATGAGCGCAAGCCGATTATATACTAAGGGAAGCCCGAGTTTCCGTGCTTTGACCCAGTTATCGCCCCGGATACGATATGGAGCGGGATTATTGATTTCACGCAGGAATCTTGCTCTTTTTGCAGCGCTGCACTTTTTGTTGTTTGCTTCGAAACGGGAGACCAGCTCCTCTTTGAGATCTGTTGCCTGCAGAGGGTCGCTGGCAATAGTAAGATAGAACTGATAGGCCTCCTGCGCATGCTTGCCCCTCATGCCGTGCAGATTGATCTTATTAGCCATCTCCCGAGGAGAAAAGACGCATTCGTCTGGTGCGATCCCCCGGAAGGTATCTTCGACAAGTTCCCTGTGCTGGGGAAGAATCTGCTGCTCCTGACGCTTCCCGCACTTTCCGCGTTTTACAATGACGGCTACCGCGAGGCCTTTATCGTCACGAATCAAATCATTACCCTTGAGATGTGCAAGTTCACTTCTGCGAATGCCGACTACCTTCTGAAATTCAACAAGACGCGCAAAACGCTCATCCATCATCTGCCTGGCTCCGTCCGGATTGCGATCAACTCTGCGACCGCGTACGATGGATCCAGATGTGCGTTTGGGCTTGTCAATCTCCTTCATATTTATTTCAGCAGCTTTACAAACAGGGGCAAGGTAATCATGAACGGTAGCGGGAGAGTAATGACTATCGAGAAGGTGATTGCAATAATTCTGAATGACCTCCTTATTAATTTCTGACAAATGTCTTATGCCATTCTCTCTTCCCCATTCTGCAAATTTTCTGATTCCGCGTTTATATAATCTGACTGTATTATTATTTTTGATTCCGGACAATACAACCAAATTCATCTCATATTTTAATGATGTTTTTGCCATGTATAAAATAATCTCCTTGACTATGAAGAGAATAATTCTTAATGCTGTTAAGATGCCCCGCCACACGTCTTTTATTGACTCGTGTCTGTCTCTTCAACTGCTCCCCGGGACCACTCTTTTGGGTGTGACAATAAAGTCAATAGGGATGAATCAGTAATGCTGATAAGCCATCAGCATCACTGATCATTGCAGTGAATTCATGCACTATAGACTTTGCTTAACCATGGATTTCGTGGACATCATCTACGCTGCCTACCGTCTCCGGCACGGTCAGATCTAAGAGAGTTACCCCGAATATTCGCGACATAACTGGTTATCCGCTTCACGGATAACCATTATGTTGGCCTTGCCCAGCTCTTATCACACCTGCATGATTCGGCGCGACACCACTGGCATCCCCCGTTACATCTCATTCGTCTCAGTGCGTGGGGGAGTACCACACCTGACGGATTCTTATGCTTCAGGCTGCAGATTAGCCTGTCTTCAATTATTACGAACTAAAACGATAGTCCTCGTCTGCCGATCCGAACGGAGCGAGATGTAAGTCTCCGCCAGATGCTTATCTCCACCAGCGCAGCCGGCTCCTATGTCCGGCCGAGTGGTGGTGCGGCAGTTATTCGAAAACTTCGCTGGTTGCAGCGAAATGCAGGTAATTCTGAACGTATTCAACACTAATATCATCAAGATATTCGTCTGTGTTGATGCGTAGATGCAATTCAATGAGACCAGGCTTTTTTGCGTATTTGTCTGGTCCTAAATACATGACCGTGACATCAATTTTGTCAGTTTTAAAGTGATAGGGTGCTTTTGTGCTGATATAATTCTTTAGCACTGGAAATGTTTCTCGGATCCACACCGTTAAATCCCTTGCCGAAATGTCAAAGAATGGCATTTGTACGATTAATAGACCTTGAATTTTGTCGCCGGATAAGGTTGTGTATGTGCGAACAATGCTCCAACTCTTTACCAGGACACCGTGATGTTCCGATTTAAGATTGCGATCACGCTTTGCTTTTAGGATTTGATCTGCGTATCTCTCTGAAATCCTCATTAATAATCTCCTTATGAAATTGTGTTCAGATGCAATTTTCCGCCGGGTAGGAGAGCGGAGAGGGCGCCGCCGGAGCGGGACCCCGTGTGCTTGCACGGGCCTAAAAAATATGAGGAGTGGCCAAGGAGAATGACTGGATATGTAGCTGGCCGGACTACATTTCATTGGTTTTATTTTTTTGTGGGTAATTTTCCGAGAATACGGATCAAGAATAAAAAAAACACAGAGTCATAAGAATGATTCTGTGTTCTACAGCTCATCGGGATGATGAGCTCATATTATTTAAAAAACTGAAAAATGGTCTAAAAAACGAAGCCAGATTGCTCTGCCTTCAACGTATCAAGATAGTATCACTATCTTAGTTTCATTAATCAATTCTAATATTATTGTATCAAATTGAGGACAATTGTCAATGTTAATTGAGCATATGCATGCACTTTTAATTTTATATTGGTAGGATAATTCTATAAGAATATTATCGCTTTAAGATGGGTAACATTTCAAGCACGAATTTTGAATTTTTTGAAATTTTTTCATCTTATTTCTCCTTCACAAGTTACTTTTACCGTGAAAGCGCCTTTAACATCTAAAAATAGAAATCCTGTAAATCATTTCTGGATTTGATATAATGAACAGATTTTTGTGAAAAATTGACTTTATAAGAGAAAAAATGTTGTTGACAGGGCTCATTATTTTTGTAATAATGGTATTGCCGTGTAAGAGGAGGAAAAAGTGAAAAAGTGAGCGACGAGCTATTTGCTTTAAAGGAGGTACTTTTCTTATGGGCAAAAAAAATAGGGTGCGTGCTAAAATTTTCAGGAAAAAAATTAATTTTCTTGGAAAGTGTATTAGCATAATAAGCAACATCTACGGAGTTTATCTGGCTTTGGCTGCATTCTTGGAATGGTTTATGAAAACAGATATTTTCCGGATGATTTTAGGAAGCTTGCGAACAGTGTTTAGATTTGTCGAGTTTATCTATAATAGCTTTATTATGGTATTGTTTGATTGAGTTAGCATGCGGAAAACCTCAAGGCGGCGGCGGCATAACTCGTGCCGCCTTTTTAATGGGAGAAAATTGTTATGGATGGAAAAATTTTAAAGGCATTAAGAAATATATATGGCATCAGCGCTGTTCAAATGTGCAAGAAACTGGGCATTTCTCGCAGCTATCTGTCTGAGATAGAAAATGGCAACAGGAGCATCAATACGGATTTATTGGAAAAGTATGGGGATGTTTTTGGGATTAAGCCCGCATACCTAATGGTACTGGATGATAGCTATAAGGAAGAAAAGCATAGCAAAGCAGAACTGTTCATAAGGGATCTTATGCTCAAAGTGATAAAGGATGCTTTGGCTCAGATATCTGTTGATCCGATCCAGAACGCGAAGAAATAAAATAAAAAAAAGAACCAGGAACCGTTTCAATATCCTGGTTCTTTTTTTATGTCAATAAATGGGAATTATGACTTTTCAAAAGTAGCATCCATATACGATGTTGTCAATTTAAAGAATCCAATTTAAATGGATTTCCTTATGATTCATCTACACTATTTTCTTCTACATTTTTCATCCAGTCTGAATCCGTCTTTAGCCGGCTCATTGCCGCAACATACGGATCAGAGCTAAAGCTTTCATTTTGAACTTCATTCTCAACTCCATCAATGACTCCCTTCCGAAATTCATTCATATATTTGTAAACCGTTGTACGGCTTATGCCTAAATCGCGGGCCATTGAGGCAATAGTTGCATCCGGATGGGCGCTCGCATAATCATATACGGCTTGCTGTTTTGTCCCAGAACCTACCGGACGACCATTCATATTTCTCCATTTTCCGTCTGGATCATCGACTGCCTGCACCGCTCTTGCTCTCGCCAAATGGCTCGCTTGAGTGCGACCATTACGGCGATTTCGCTTGATTATAATCGCACTCAACTTCTCGATATCTTTAATTGGAAATGTACAATATTTGTCATCATAGCACTCCAAGGCACTTTCCACATCTTCCTCAGTAAATGGATATTGAGGATTGATGGCAGTTAAAAAAGGAATCAAATCATACGAATCCTGCTTGACCTTTTTATAAGGAACATCACACTTCACTCCATAAATAACAAGACACATAATACAAAAATATCGATGACTGTACATTGCACCGTGTTTGATCTTATCCAACCACCAATCATACAATGCCCAAGGATTATCACCATGAACTTTTCCAGCGATGTCCCACTTTTTACGAGCACTCTCCTTTCCTAACACGACACGCTCATACCATCGAGGATATTTTTCTTTAGCCTCCGCTATCGACATGCGTCTTTCTTTAAACAATTTTGTTTCATCAATCTTACCTATGCTGTCCTTAGGCAAGAACCGGCACAAATCCTGAAGCTTATACTTATAATCCCATACTCGATACGCCAATACACGTTCGATTGGAGCTCCAGGCTTTGTTTTGCCCCCAATGATACGAAAACCTTGGTTAATCCCTTGCAACTGTTTTGTTTTCGAATTGCTTGTATAGCGATTCCACATGAGCTCAGTCAGGGCATATTTCAGATTCTTCAGTTGAGTCTTTGTATACGGAAACAAGTCTACTGGTTTCTCAAACACATAATAAAGATGAACCCCATGCCCTGACAGAATCAGATAATTTGGCATGGGATACACACCGGCACTCACAGCTCCGCTCATAAACGCCGTCAATGAAGATGGCGAAACATCGTCAAGATCAAAAATCATACAATACATCTTTGACGCATGAGCCTGCACGTTCTTCCTTCCAAAATAAGTAACGCCATTCAATATACAAAAATCAGCTGCCTGCAATTCTGGAAGAATCTCCTCAAACTTGTCTTCGAACATTACTCGATAATGGCCTTGCTCCGCTCCGTTATTACGCCAATACGCAATCGGATTCGATTTAAACTTTCCCGACGGCTCAAGCGCCTTCTGCAACAAACCTTCCCCAATATGAAAAATATCCTTATAAACCTCATACGCAGATACCGGGACATACTTACGCGACTCAACAAATTCTTTTAACAGGCTTTCCATCATAATCTCCCCCTAGATAATCCTAGGTGACGTTATTTTATCAATACAGTTATTTGGACATATGTAATTATATAATTACCACAAGCATACGTCAACAAATCACAAAAAAAGCAGTATGAATTCAAGAATTCATGATTTTAAGAATATTTGAAATTTTAATTTTATGCTTTCAATTAAAAAACCCACTATTACAGGCCTGATCAATTAATGTATTATTTTATCAATACAGTTATTTGAACACAAATTCTCAGAAATTGAATTTTTGAATTCAAAAATTCAATTTCTGTATTGCATGTTTCCCTGGCTAGATTTATACTATATTCATGATTTCTTGTTTTCATGATTTCAAAAATTCAAAGGAGAGTGCTGCATGGCTATCATTACATTGGCAAATCAAAAAGGTGGCGTCGCCAAAACATCTACTGCATTAGCGCTGGCATCCGGGTTCTCTGACAGAGGAAGCAAGGTCCTTGCCATAGATCTGGATCCACAGGGAAATTTCAGCTTTTCCTGTGGCGTCGAGCTTTTAGAGGTGGAACATACTATTTATGATGTATTCAAAGGAACGGCCTCTGCAGAATCAGCAATCATCCCGACAACACTGGACTACGATCTGATTCCAGGCGGTCTCAACCTTGCCGGGGCCGACATGGATTTCACACAGACAGGACGTGAATTCATGCTAGTTGAAACGCTTCAGTCCATAAAGCAGAACTATGACTACATCATCATAGATACCCCGCCGACACTTGGAATATTGACGGTGAATGCGCTCACTGCCTCTGACGCGGTCGTTGTACCAATGGCCGCAGATGTGTATTCCCTTCAAGGTCTCTCGCAGCTTAACGGGCTCATTACGAACGTACGCCGGTATTGTAATAAAGACCTGACAATTGCAGGACTTTTGATCACACGGTTCAATGGACGGCAGAACCTTTCCAAAGCCCTTTCACAGCAGATTGAAACATCGGCAGAGCAGCTTGGAACAAAAGTATTCAATACAAGAATCCGAGAATCAGTCGCCATACGAGAAGCACAGCTGCTTCACAGCGATATTTTTAAAGAGGCTCCTAAGGCAAATGCGACACTTGACTACAATGATTTTATCGATGAACTCATTGGAGGATTGGAAGATGGCAAGTAAAAAAAATCTGAGCCAGGCGGCGACAAACGTAACCTCGAAGTTTTTCGGAGATGAGAACCCTGCACCAAGGCCCGCCAAGCCTCCCGTTACCAAAAAACCAAAAAAGAAACTTGTCTTCTCTTTTCGCGGAAATGAGGATGACGTTCAGGATTGGCGTCTGTACGCAAAAGTTTCAGGGATGAAGGTCGATGATCTAGGGAGTGCGGCAATGTCAGAGTATTTAAAAAACCACCCGCTTGACGGAACTGCAAAAGCCTTCTTCGACGCAAAAAAGAAATCTTGAATTCAAAAAATCAAATATTCTTAAATTCAATAATTCATGATTTCTTTTAGACTAAACAAGGATGGAATGGACGAGGCGGATAGCAAATGATTAGATATAAAATAAACGTGTATGAGGAACTTGAAAAAAAAGGATATAATACATATCGGCTCAAGAAGGATCACCTGATTCCGAGCCAAACAGTAACAAATCTAAGGAACGGCAAAATGGTCAACATGGATACGCTCGGTAAAATTTGCGTCATGCTCAGATGCCAGCCAGGAGACATTATTGAATCATTCATTACTGACGAAGAGAAAATCAAGTTCTTTTAAAAATCCTCAATATATAAAAAATCCGGCCTATGCCGGATTTTTTATTTAGAAAAGGCTGACACAAATCACTATGTTGCGACAGCCTCGTACATTTTAATCATTAATCTCCAGCTTCCAAATCAGCCTCATGGATGGCAAGCACAATTTCTCCATTGTTTCTCCATTGTGATTTCGAGCATGTTCCAGTTTTCCTTTGCCTCCGGAAATTCCTCCAATCATTTTGTTTTCACGGTTTATCGACGGGAATAAAAGCAGCAACCATCGTTTCAATAACCAATTTTACAGCTCCGGCATTGCCAGTTTTTGGGTCTTAGGGACTCGCCCTAATAATAACAAGCAAAAGGCACCGGTATATACCGGCGCCCTGCTGGCGAAGTTTGTCTACCGCTACGATAGACATTGCTTGCATAGTTTGCAGGAACTGAAGCCTCCGGGGCTCAGATATATGATTTATATAAGGTGGTACGCTATTTTTTTCCGTATCTGCTAGTTAGGAATTCATATAAGAATTTATCACATTTTTTACCGATTTTTATGTAACGTGGAGCAGCCGAGTATTGACGCAAAAGATTGATTAAAAGTATTTTGCTCTCTGAATCAAGAAACGAATTACGCAGGGCTGCCTCTTCGAATCTATAGTACATGATCGGTCTTAGCCCAATATTTGGCATATCGGATCCATTTTTTTGAAATAATTCTTTTATTTTTTGGTTGTCTTGTATTTCTTTTCTCTTAAGCATTTCTTCCATACCTAACTCAGAAATAAGTATTTCTCTGCTGTTCAGGTATAGCTGTCCTTTTATGATAGCTAGATCTTCATCAGATATTTCAGGGTCGGAAATTATTATTCTATGAGCGGTTGGTACACGCGGATCTCCTGCGCATGAAGTGATTGCCATGGCAACTCTGCAATATAATCCTTCATATGCAATAGGGATGTAATTAAAAAGAAGATAACTAATTTCTCCAATGTCATCACTTCGGAGAGGACAGTATGCTACAGACATAAAAGAGGAAATAATTAATTCACCATAATAATGTTTTTCTATTTCTTTGCCATTATCATCTTTTTTTCCTGTTTTAAACTGAAGATGGGCAAGGACTTTTTTATTGTCTTCGGATCGTTCAAACGCAAGTTTCCCCTTTATGATTTTATCTTCATCGCTTTTTGTCGGAAAGAAATAGGTATGGAAATTTTTGATATAGCATTTCATATGAAGATTGTCGGGACTGGTAATAAAGTTTTTGTCACTGGGGTCGGTATAGGATGTTCTCTGTGTTGGAAGGTCCTTCACAGGGATAGATGTCATATTAATGTCTAATGAAAGAAGATCATTTAGACTTACATTTAAAATATCGGCGATTTGAGCCAGTGTTTCGGCTCTTGGGTTGGAAATTTTCCCGCTGCATATTTTGCTCAATACGGCCTGCTTAATATCATACCCCTTGTTATCGGCAATCTCCAAAACATCATTTTGGGACAGTCCGAGAATTTTGAGAGTGTTTTGAACTCTTTTTCCGACAGTGGCTAAATATACATCGTTTATTTTTTCATTATTCATAATTGCCCCTCGCTTTCATGATAAAGAAATTCTTTTTTTAATATAATAAAAATATAATTCATAAAATTAGAATTGTCAAGAAATTATTAAAATATATATAAAATATACAGAAAATACATTGACGTATAACTCTTTGTGCTGTAAAATCCACGCATAAGAAACCAAATAACTCTTGTTTTTAAGAAAGGAGAATTGATATGAGTTTTTGGGATTTTGCTTACAAATTTGGTGCTTCTTGCTATAACTTCGGATATTCCATCGGAGACGCGCTGGCTCGTTACCTCTGGTGATGTCTGTAACAGAACAATCGACTTGCTTGAATGAAAAAAGTAAGAAGTCATCGTCAAAAAGGAGGGCCGGCAGCTTAATGAAGCTGCCGGCCCTCCTTTTCCTTAACAAGCAAAAAGCACCGGTATTTACCGGTGCACTGTTGGCGAAAATGGAAAAAGAAGACGTCCTTAGAAATCTTCTAATCTTAGACATTCACTTCCAGTAGCTTTGATGCTTCCAGATCAGCCTCATGGATGGCAAGCACAATCGGATACTTCTCCATTGCACTTCCTAGCATGTTCCAGTTTTCCTTTGCCTCAGAAAACCCCATATGCCAGCGAATCGCCATGACTTCCTGCATTGTCAGCCGTATATAGCACTGGATCAGCATGACGGATTTCTCACCGTGTCCGAGAGGGAGCTGGTCGTCGACCTGATAGGTTTTGATCGTTTCCCAAATAAAATCTCCTTGTGCATCGTGCTTACGCTGCCATGCTTCAGCGGCGGCAACCTTCTCCGGATCGTATGTTTTCTGGTTTTTTGTTCCCTCGGTATAAAAGTTCGCTTTGCAGAGGTCATGAAGCAGGGCAATTATGATAAGACTTTCATCCGGGATATCTTTTAAAACATCTTTCCAGACGGAGCTTTCCTTCTTTGCAATCAAACATTCGTAGACATTCAGACTATGCTGTAGGAGGCCACCGGCACAGGCAAGGTGAAATTTTGTTGAGGCAGGTGCTTTATAGAAGTCCGTATTCTTCTGAATGTAGTGGAGCAGCTTTTCTACGCCGTCGCGGCGGACGGTGCTGAGGAGCTTTTCAAATTTCTCAATATTTTCTTCGATTGGGAGCATGGCTTTTTCCTTTTTCTTTAATCTTAATTAAGTGTTTCAGGGCGGGAGAGTATCTAATGTAACTTTATCCAGCCTTCTTGTTTTGCAGAGATGTGATATGAGCTTCAAGCTCCGAGAGACGCATCTGCAGCTGAGAGACTTTAGCTTCCAGATCTTCTTTCTCTTTTTCGACTGCGCGGACATGTGCCTGCATTTCATGTTCTTTTGTAAGAACTGCTAAATCTTTGGCTAATTCCGCCTTGGTCTCAGCTTCTTCCAGCGCTTCGGCCTTTGACAATTTCTCTGCAGCCAGCCTTGCGTCTTTCTCCTCCAACTGCTTTTTCAAGCTGGATTCGGTTCTCTCTGCATCTGCTTCCGCCTTTGATAATGCCGATTCTGTCTTTTCCAGTGCTGCTTTATATCGTTCGGCCTTGGCCAGAACCTCGTCTATGCGTGCCTGATGAAGTTCTTCAGTATGTGCGAGCTTTGATTCAGACTCCTTGAGCTGGCTCTTAAGTTCAGCGACATCGGCTTTGAGGGCGGCTTCTGATGCCTTAATTTCTTCATAATCGTCCAGCTTGGCAACAGCATCGTCTAGCTTCTCAGTCAGCATCGAGTTAATACGCTCCTGGTCGGCGGCGGTTTTCTTGGCTGCCTCCATCTGCGACACGGCATTCTGAGCGCGTTCTGTGGCATCTTTCTGGGCCTTTTCGGCTAGATTCTGCGCGGTTTTGGCGTCAGCTTTCTCAATTTTAAGTTCTTCGATCTTATCCTCATATTCCGCGATCTTCTTGATTTTTTTGGTGAGGTCATATTGGAATTCTTCGCGGATTCTTGCCTCGGCGTTAGCGTTTATCTCGATGCTGAGGGTGTATGCTGCCATGATGTCTTTCAAGTATTTCTCAAACATCTCGACTTCAACGCGTCGTTCCGGAACAGCAGTCTTGGCACGACTCAGCCGGACCACTTCCATAATATGAGCGAATCCTTGAGACTGGTTGACACCAAGCTCTTTACATAGGGTGCGGAACTCGTCAGCTATATCTTGGTCTAATCGGAAGTTGGCTTGTTTTCTATCCATTTTTATAGATCCTTTTTTGGCGGGAATTCTGCTATACACAAGCTATACATTGATAGAGCTATACATTGTATGAAAGCCGGGAGAAGTCTGTAGCAATCAGGAACCGGTGTTACCGGTTCCTGATTTGCCCGGTTTATTTCCTGCGAGATGCGTCCATCGCACCATTAAACAATCAATTTAACATTTCTAGATAATCCCGGACCTGTTTCTCAATACTTTTGGGGACAAGAAGGTCTGTGCCTGCGACTAATTTTGACTTTTCAGAAAGAGTGGAAGAGAAGATTAATACCAATGGCGCGATGCCTTGCGGACACTGGACAGTTGCTAAAGATTCTTCTGCTTCGCTTTTTTCTGACGGGCTTTTCTGCTTCCTTTTTTTATCTTTTTCCAGTGGGTTAGTCTCAGAATTCGAGACCTCAGAAATGATTGGAGAAGAGATAACACAGCTATTGTTCTTGTAAAATTCGACCACTTCGGGATCTGCGAGCAACTCGATTAGGTCGATGTTGCCTTTGATCCGAAGATTTTTGATATCTCTGACACGCGATACCGCCACGTAGAACTGTCCGTACGAGAATATCTCCGGACGCGTGGACTTGGCGTTCTCCTTTTTGTCATCGCTGCCGAGAATGAGAACGACTTTGTCGAACGTCTGCCCCTGTGCCTTGTGGATCGTGATTGCATATCCCAAGCGGAGCGGGAGTTGGCTGAAAAAGCCGATGGGCGCTTTTGTCACATGCTTTTTTCCGTTTTCTTTTTTAACAACATACTTTTCTACAGTCCAGGTCGCGTATGGAACCTCAACTTCCTCGCCGGTCTCATCGATGACCACGGAGACACATCGCTCGCGCAAACGGGTCACAGTTCCGCCGCTTCCGTTCCTGTACTTTTCCGTATTTTGGAGCATGATCACACGGGCTCCCTCCTTGAGGGTTATGAGGTCGGGCGCCTGTTTATCCTGTTCGGAAACAGAGCCCGATATCTCTGCGCGATAATCTTTTCCTCGTCCCGGAAGGCGCGCAAGGGCAGCATTGTTGATCCGATCGGCGGTCCTGTTCTTACCGCAAAGGGTGATGACGCCTTCTTCACCAATTGGAAAATCTTCTTTCCGTGTGTTTTCCTTGAAGTAGGAGAGGGCAGTACGGTCACCGATCCGAATTGCGTTTACCGCGTCAATCATGGCTCTGTCGGACTGCCTGAGCACCTCTGTGAGCATACAGAAGACGAAATCGCAGCGTTTCCAACCAGGGGAAAGGAATGCATATCCGGCGCCAACATCAAACCCATAATGATCGGATAACAGCTCTCCTTCGTCCGGACTTCCGTCGTCAGTACGCTTGAGAACGGGAGAGAGCTGTGAAAAGTCTCCGACCGTGATGATCTGTACTGGATTTCTGTTCTCATTTTTCGGATCAGATCTGCGAATTTCGTTGACCTGCTCGATCGTCTTAACGATGAAATCAAAGACATCGATTCGTATCATTGAGATTTCGTCAATCAAGAGAACGTCTGCCAGATAAATCGGAGATTTTGAATTCACTTTTGGTTTGGCCGCCCAGGTCATCTTTATGGGGATCTGAAGTGCCCGGTGGCAAGTTACGCCGTCGATCAGCGTTGCGGCCTTTCCTGTTGATGCGGTGACAAGCACAGTCTTCCCTTCTTCTTCCAGAGACTCAACAATTTTTTTGATCAAATAACTCTTGCCGACGCCACCGCCACCTGTAATAAATACGTTCTTTCCACTTTTCACGGCGGCGAGGGCTTTTTCCTGCCCAAATGTTAATGCCATTCCATTTCCCTCCTTTCCCTGTTTTCTATGGTTATTTCCTCAGCTCTGCCAGCTGGGATTCAAGCAGTTCAATCTTGGCCTGCAGGCGTGCGTTCTTGACCTCCGCTTCGCGGATAGCCTTTTCTTTTTCGATGTCTACGTCGCGGAGCTGCTTTGCCGCCTCACGATCTTTCTCCGCCAGGGCGTTGGAAAGTTCGAGAGCAGCGTCCTTTTTAGCGTCAGATATTTCACGATCTTTTTTTGACAAAAGCTCACGTAATTCTGTTTCATGATCTTTTTTCAGGCCAGCTATTTCACGATCTTTTTCAGCCGAGAGTTCATGTAACTGTGATTCGTAGTCTTTTTTCGTGTCGGCCAACTCCCGTGCGGCAGCTTCTTTTCCAAGCGCAATAACGGAATCGCAATCGGCACTGAACGCAGCCACCTTCCTGTCGGCTGCTTCCTGGTTGGCTGTTATCGTCCTGTTCAGCTCTTTGATCTGTTCAAATGCGCTCATTGCCTTCTGGTTCAGTTCGTCGTATCCGGCGGCTTTGCTCTCCGCTATGGAAAGTTTGTCAGCAAGGGTAGAAATGGTCTTGTCTTTCTCGGAAACGAGCTTGTTGGCTGTTTCAGCCTGTTCTCTTGCAGCCTGTGCCTCTTTGACGGCCTGCGCGGCAGCCTTTGCGGCGGAAGAAGCCGTCTGCTCGGCGGCTGTCTTCGCATCCTGTAAATCAGCGGTCTTCTTCTGAAGGTCGGCAATGGTCTGATCTTTGCTCTCCAACAGGGATGCATACTGCTCGTGCGCGAGCTCTTTTGCGTTATTGTAATCCTCGACACTGCGAAGGTAGGATTCTGTGATCTTTTTGACATACATCTCGAAAGTCTCAAGGTCTTTCTCGCTGCCGGGGAAAACTGTCTTCGCCCTGTCCAGTTCGAGGATCCGCATAAGGTGATCGAACCCCTGCGCCTGGCTCATGCCGTTGTCCTTGCAGAATTTACGGAACTGATCCGCAGTTTCCTGGTCAATCCTAAAGTTTGTTTGATCAATTGCCATGTTCAACCGACTCCTTTCGACTAGAGTATTCTTTTACAGGTTATATGATAGCACAAAGCAAAACGCTTGTCAATATTGTTATATATATGTTATACACTGTTATTGTTATGCATATCAAATAAAATGATGCAATTATAGCCCATCAGTCTTCTCGCCGAAGGCCGGTGGGCTGTCAAAAATACATTTAATTGCTGATCACGGAGTGCGCCTTTTCCTTCATCGTTAACGTCCTTTCTGTGACATATCAGGCTCCGGTGGTTCGGCACCTTGGCTGCATATGGCCTGTGCCACCGTATCACTAACCAGGAAAGCTTTGTGACACGGAAAAACAAATGCAAAGTGGTAGTCCGCTAATCTACAATAGTAGAAATCAAATTATACTGTGCAAAGGCGACTTTTTAAGCGCTATGCCTTATCTGATGGACAGTATATATTATGCGAAACCTTAAGATAAAAGATTCACATTTTTATTATAAGCGAGCAAACATTTGTTTGCAACACCAACATTTCAGGAAGGGGAGTTTGCGGGCATCGGCAGGGTATAGATGGATCTCATATTTTTCAATCCCTACGCCACCGTGGCACAGGGATTAGCCAAGACTGTTTAAGACGCCAAAAACGGAGTTAGGACACCGTTTAAGACGCCAAAAACAGAGTTAGGACACCATTTAAGACGCCAAAAAGGCGGAAAGCTCACCATTTGCGCTCCCGGCAGGCTCTTTTTGTCAAGCAAATGACTACCTTTATTCCTCTAAGGCTAGTGGGTAATGCCTGTTTCTTTTGCGATCGAATCGCATTCTTTCCGGATCGCCGCGATGCAACCGATTAGCAGATAGCCAACAGCCTCGGCGGATACCGTTTCAACTTCCGTTGTCATCTCAATTACGGCCTCCATGCCGTCCAGTGTGCAGCCAATCGTCGTCAGGGCATGGTCGATAATATGGTCAATCATAATAATAGCCTCCTTGTATTCATTATTCTCTTTCTCTTATGAGAATAGAATTTCTGATACAAAGAGGCTAGTATTATGTGCTCATTTGAGACGAGCAGACCTTGATAATTCCATTTTTATTGGATTATACCTCCTGCTGGAGCATACCTTTCAGGGCTTTGGCTTCGGTCTCCGTCAGGGTGATGCCTTTCCCCATCTTTTCATGATCCGGCGCCCAGTCCCTGATGTCGTACTTAGGATTGCCGTTGTTCCAGGAAATCAGGTTCAATTCCTTCCGCCATCCCTTGGATCCTTCTGACAGGACTCCGATTTCTTTCACGATAGTATATTTTATATCAGCCATATCGATATTCCTCCTACTGTATGTCATGCCTCAGGGACTTATAAATTTCCCCTGAGAAGATTCCAAGCACTGACCGCTTGAGTTCTTCGTTGTTCAGGAGCAGCGTGAAGAAATCCTGGTTCTGTTCCAGTCCTTCGATCAGGGCATCGTCAATGTCGTCATAGAATGAGAATTCAAAATCAGCTTCGCTGTTGTTCTTCGCTGACTTTTTCAGCTTTTCCGACTTCATCAGGATATCCCGGATCTGCAGCATTGCTTTCACAGCCACGTCCGTATCATACATTTTTCCGGTCCGTGAATTGATTTCAGCGATGATCTGGCTCAGCCGTTCCTTCTTGGCTTCCGTAAGATTGAACCCGTCCGACTGTGGGAGTTTTACCACCGGCCGTGATACCTGTTTCTCATCCACATGGGTCTTTCCCTTCTTCTGAACAAACTGGCTTGCCTTGATCTTCCCGGTAAGGTCAAATCCACTGCCGCCGCCGGAAATGTCAAGATACGAAAGCAGGTACGTGATGAACACATACTTCTTATGCAATTCTATGTCCTTGAAACAGCTGGCCTGCAGCAGGAACTCATAGAAGCGTACAAAGCCGCGCATC
>OCVV011336535.1_pt1 | contig 22750 bp, 16 predicted proteins | sample 1539721 | NCBI WGS metagenome assembly OCVV01 (sample SAMN02144230, study PRJEB22623) | gut metagenome | biome: sheep rumen | host: Ovis aries | place: New Zealand
TATCACTAAAATCAAGGGATAAAATAAAAATCCGAACAGAATGGGGAGAAGTTGTAGTTTATGCAGAAATATCATATGATGCACCTCATGAAGGAATGATATTCATACCAAGAGGGCCATGGGCAAATGTCATAATAAGTCCTGAAACATACTGTTGTAATGTACCTACATACAAAGGAATTCCTGCAGAAATAATTAAAACAGATGAAGAAGTTCTTTTAGTATCTCAATTAATGAACAAAGTATACAATAAATATGATTTAAAAGATGAATATCTGACTGATAAACCAGTATATAAGAAGAGGATGATTGAATGATTGAACAACCAATTACAGATTATGATGAAGAAGTAAGAAACTGTTCCTGTTCTTATTGTGGTAACAATTGTGATGACATCACATATTTATTAAAGGATAAGAAAATTGTTGGTGTAAGACATGCCTGCAGGTTAGGTGCCAGTAAAATAATCAATGACCAGGATCAAAGATTACTAAATCCGTTAATCAGAAACGATGAAGGAATACTTGAAGAAACAACATGGGATATTGCTCTTGATAAAACAGCAAAACTTCTATTTGAAAGTGATAGGCCAGTATTCTACGGTTGGGGAGAAACATCTGTTGAAGCAATAAAAAAAGGAATTAAAATAGCCGAAAAAACAGGTGCTGTGATGGATAATCAGTCAACAATATGTCACGGTTCCTCAATTCAGGCCTTTCAAAATGTTGGACATCCTGTCATGACTCTTGGTGAGGTAAAAAATCGTGCAGATGTAATAATATACATTGGTACCAACCCCATGGATGACCATCCAAGACATCTGTCAAGATACACAACTTTTCCTGAAGGATTTTTTAGAAGAAACGGCAGAAAAGATAGAACAATCATAACAATAGATCCAAAGTATACTAACACAGCTAAAGTTTCAGATGAATGGATACAAATTAATATGAATGAGGATTACCTGTTATTTGAAGCTTTAAGATTATTATTGAAGGGAGAAAAATTAGAAGAAGATAATATAGCTGGTGTTCCAACTTCTCAACTTGAAAATTTGATTAATACTATGAAAAATGCAGAGTATGGTGCACTGTTCTTTGGATTGGGTGTTTCACAAACACTTGCAAAACAGAAAAATGTGGATATGTTGGTTCAGTTAATTGAAGATTTAAACAGATATTCAAAATGGTCTATGTTGCCTATGAGAGGATTTTTCAATGTAAGTGGCTTCAACATGGCATTGACTTCAGAAACAGGATATCCTTATGGGGTTGATTTTGCAAGAGGTTATCCAAGATTTATGGTTGGTGAAACAACAACGATTGACCTTTTAAACAGAAGAGAACCTGATTTCTTCATGGCAATATCCGCAGATCCTGGGGTTCAGTTTCCGGGATATTCTATAAAACACCTGGTTGATATTCCTACAATACAAATTGACACTCATTGGGGACCATACACGGAATTGTCAGACATAGTTTTACCAAGTACTCGTGTGGGTGTAGAAACAGAGGGTACTGCATATCGTATGGATTCTATTCCTTTGTTTATGAAAAAAGTAATAGATAAACCTGAAAACTGTCATTCTGATGAATGGATTTTAACACAGTTATATGAGCGAATAGAAGTTTTAAAAGATAAGGAGGATAACTAATGGAATATGTTCTTAAAAATGCAGTAGTATTTGATCCTAAGAATAATATTGATGGCGACCAGATGGACATTTTTATCAAGGATGATAAAATAGTTGAAGAAGTATCCTCCAAAGCAAAGGTTCTGGATGTAAGTGGTAAATTACTCATGCCTGGAGGAGTAGATTTACATTCACATATAGCAGGACCAAAATTATCCATAGGACGTCTATATCGTCCGGAAGATATTAGAAAAGGAGTAAAACAGGCATCTGAAAACGATATCTCAGGCTTTGAAGCAGGTTTTTCACTTCCTACATGTCCAACAATAGGATACCGCTACACAAAAATGGGTTATACCACAGTAACAGAAGCAGCAGTACCACCATTGGAAGCAAAACATACTCATGAAGAAATAAACAGCATACCTAATTTGGATGTACCTACATTAACATTATTCGGAAACAACTGGTTCATGCTTAAATATGTTAAGGAAAATAGGATAGATGATTTAACAGTCTTCATCTCAAAATGGCTTAAACTGGCCAAAGGATATGGGATAAAAATAGTAAATCCCTGTGGAAGTGAAGCATGGGGATGGGGAAAGAACGTTGATGGGCTTGATGATCCTGAACCTCATTGGGGAGTAACTGGAAGACAGGTTATAAAAGCTCTCACAGAAGTAAATGAACGATTGGGTTTACCACATTCGGTTCATGTACACACAAATGATTTAGGCCACCCCGGAAATTATCTTACCACACTTGAAACATTTGATTGTGTTAAAGATATTAAAAAGAACAAAAACGTGGATAGAAATCAGATAATGCACTGTACCCACGTTCAGTTTCATGCATATAAAGGAACATCATGGAGAGACGTATCATCAGGCGCCACAGAACTGATTGATTACATAAACAAACATGACCATCTAACATGTGATGTCGGTCAGATAACCTTTGATGAAACAACAACAATGACTGCTGATGCTCCAATGGAGTATGATCTGTTTAGATTAACAGGATTAAAATGGGCTAACAAGGATATAGAAGTAGAAACAGCATCCGGATTAATACCATCAATTTACTCAAGTCATGCTCCGGTAAGTGTACTTCAGTGGGCTGTTGGTCTGGAGTTCTTCATGGGAGTAAAAAATCCGTGGAAAATAGTTTTAACAACAGATTCACCAAATGGTGGTCCGTTCATAAGATATCCTAAAATCATTTCATGGCTGATGAGTCAGGAAAAATTACAGCACATGCTAGAAAACGAGGTTCACAATTGGGCAACAAAAAGAACAGACCTTGGAACCTATGACAGAGAATATTCCTGGAATGAAATAGCAACTATCACAAGAGCATCTCCTGCTAAAATATTAGGATTAAATGACAGAGGACACTTAGGTGTTGGCACAAAGGCTGATGTATCCGTTTATGATATTGATGTAGATGACTTTGACCCTACTTTAAAATCCAATTCTGAAATATTGGAAAATAAACTTTTAAACAGTAAGTACACTATTAAAGATGGTGAAATACTTGTTAAAGATGGAAGTATTCAGAAATTAGTTCCAAGTAAACACATATGGTGTAATGTCACAGGATTAGAAAATGAAGAAGAAACTCTTGTTAAAAGGATAAGACCTGAATTCAACAAATATTACACAATCAAATATGAGAATTACGGAGTAAATGACCATTATATAAAACCGGATAGAAAAATTAATGTTAATTACGAGGGAGATTACTATGAAAATAATTAATTTGATTATGACAAGGAAATCTTCAGTTTCATTGGAATTTGACAATATCCTGCCTGAATTATTATTTGATAAGTCTTCAGAACAAATTGGTGAAAGTATAATCTACAGAGGTAACAAGCAGGAACCTTTATCGGACTACTTTGATATTGAAATTAACGGTAAGTGTGACAATGCTGATGATTGTTGTATAGTAATTGAGGGTGACTTGTCAAGAGTAAAACGTATAGGTCTTGCAATGTCCTGTGGTAAAATAATTGCCAATTCAAGTGTTGATTTTCATGTAGGAGCACACATGTCTGGAGGACATATCCTTGTTAACGGTGATGCTGAAAGTTATGCAGGACGTGAAATGACTGGTGGTATTCTAGAAATAATGGGCAATGTTAAGGAATTTTGTGGCTCATCATACGCTGGTGAATGGAGAGGAATGTCTGGTGGAAAAATAATTGTCCATAAAAATGCAGGAAAACAGTTAGCAGAATATATGATGGGTGGAAATATTCATGTTGAAGGTGATTGTGATATTCTTGCAGGAGTTCACATGTCCGGAGGTACAATAGAAATAGATGGTGATGTTAAACAGTGGTTTGGAGGACAAATCAAGAAAGGATGCATTATCATAAACGGAAAAACTGAAAATATGCTTCCGGGTTTTGTTTTACATGAAACAGTTTACCATCCATTTATCAATGGAAAATATCATATAGGAAAATACGTAGTATACTCTGGAGATAAGACTGTAAGGGGTAAAGGACAAATCTGGATTAAACAATAGGTAATATTATGGAAAAAAAGCATATCGCCCTTAAAGAAGATGAACTGGTGGATTACATTTTAAAAAATTTCCAGGAAAATGCTCTTCTGGAAATATCATATAACCGTGTTTTTGTTCCCGGAAAAATATTGAATATTGATGAAGACGCTGTAATAACACTACAGTTAAAGGGTAAGATTATGAACCAAAGGGTAGATATTGGTTTTGATGAAATAAAAGAAGAGCTTGTAGAAATAATTTATACTTTGGGTGAGCAGGTAACTGTGATAACAATCACAGACTAAAAAAATAATGGATAAGATTTATTCAAGAACTGTGTGTCTTGATTTTAAATCTTCTTCAGTTTGTCCTAAATCATGCATCATCTGTGCGATAAGTGCATCCAGGAATACTAATGCACTGATTTCGAAAATTGTTCCCATAGGAGATAATGTTTGATGTTGACCACTTATTTGACGACTAATATAGTTTTGTTCGTTATCAATTTTAGTTCTACCTTTTAATTGAACTACTAAATCTGATTCTTTTGCTAGGGTACTTTCAGTGTAAGAAGTAATCGCAATAATTTTTGCGCCTATGTTTTTAGCAATTTCTGAAGTACTTACAATGTTTCTTGTTTCACCAGAACCGGATATTGCTATTAAACAATCTTTGTCAGTTATGGCGGGAGTAATGGTTTCTCCTACGATGTAAACATTTAATCCTAAGTGCATTAACCTCATACCGAATGCTTTTGCTACAAGACCTGAACGTCCAAGTCCCATTAAGAATATGCTTTCAACATCTACAATCATTTCAGCCATTTTATTAATTTCTTCCTGACTGACTGTCTGAGTTATTTTTGACACATTTTCTATAATATCATTAACAGCATCATTATAAATCATGTTATTCCCTACAATTAATTAAAATTTTAAATTAAAGTTTTTCAAGTAATAATATAAGTTTATATTCCTTGTTATTATCTATGTAAAAATTTATATTTACTTTTTACTATACTTTTTATTGAACACTACTTTGGTTGATTTTTATGAGTATTAATAAAAAATTGAATTTGGAAATGGATAATGTAGTTTATGATTACAAGTTATTTGACACATTAAAGGCCATTAAGTCAAATAAATCTCAAAGAAAAGCAGCTAAAGAATTAGGTATATCTCATACTGTGTTGAATCGTAGAATACTCAAGGCAGAAGAATTGTTGTCTCAGCCATTGGTCCAGGTTACCAATAAGGGTTCTACACTAACTAATTATGCATTGAATCTTCTTGAAAAGTATGAGTTATATGAACAACGTTTAAATGATGATGAATCATGGGTTGTTGCAGGTGGAGTTATTTCCTGTGAATTTATAAGGGAATTGTCTGTTGCATATCAGTTGGATAATATAAAGATTTTACAGACGGATATGAACACAGCTTTTGACTTGGCTAATAAGGGTTATGTGGACATTCTTGGATTTGACGATCCTGTTCAGGCATATATTTATGATTTGGAACCAATACCTCTTGGAAGGGATAAGTTAATGTTACTTACTCATCCAAATGACACTTTTAATAATATAAATGATTTGAACGGATTAAAATTTGTTGAAGTGGAAGGTTCTGCTCAAAGACTGGCCTGGACTACATTAGCCAATAATGATATTGATTTTAACATAGTAAAAACAGTTAATTCTTTTCATGAGGCAATTCGTCTTGTTGAACAGGACGAAAATCTTTATACTTTTATAAATAATAGTATGTCATATACATCTCTAAACACAAATGATGTATTATCCGAATATACTAAGCATATAATCAGTGCTTTGAATGTTAAAAATAGTGTTGATGTTGAAAGTTTCCTGAATTTTGCATCACATAGTGCACAAAAATTAACTCTTAAGTTTGGCTTTGAAGCGTTATAAAAAAAATAGTAAAAAAAAGTATTGAAGAAATTATTCTTCAAGTCTGAATCTTTTGATAACAAAATCCTTATCCAGTGACAATACAAATGATGCTGCACGAGGACCCTGTTTTTTACCAATGATTGTTTTGTAAATAGCCTGGAAAGCTTTTTGAGGTTTCATTTCAAGAGCTTCCAATACTTCATACATTCTGTCATGGAATTCAACATCACTGTTGAAGTTTTCATTTTCTAAAACCTCAGCTAATTGTTTTAAGAACTCTTTTTGATCATCTGTAATTTCTACACGAGGCATTTTCTTCATAACTTGGAATTTAACGAATTTAGGAGCATAAGTTTCCAACCAGTTGTTAACATATTCAAGTCTCTGTAAGTATGTTTTGTTATCAAATTCATTTAAATCCTCAAAGGAAACATCTTCCAGTCTTTCAGGTAACTGATGATTATTTTTCAATATTTCATAGATTTTTGCAGCATCACCGTTAGCTATTTGGTAAGCTACTGAAAGGAATCTGTATGAAGGTTGGAAAGGCATTTCTTCAGGTAATTCATCAAGCTGTGATATTTCATAGATTTTTGTAAGTTTTGCTTTTTCTTTATCATTGCTTGCTTCTTCAATACCATATGCAATTCTTTCTACTCTGTCATACTGATCCATTAAGTCTAAAAATCCCATTTTTGGAGAGAAATCTTTAGGTTTTAACGGTTTGTTTCTGAATATGAAGTAATTTAATGTTTCAGGTTTTCCTATTTTAAGCCATGCTTCCGGACTGAAGAACACACCTTTGGATTTACTCATTGCATCTCCGTCTAAAGTAATCCATTCATATGGTACTGGATATGGTGCAGGATAATCAAATATTTCTTCGGAAATTATTTTACTTACGTCATATGATCCTCCACTTGCTGCATGGTCTTTACCAAATGGTTCACAGGTAATGTTTAATATTTTCCATCTTGCTGCCCATTCAACTCTCCAGGTTAATTTTCCTTTACCTGTTGTATAATCCATTTCACCTTCATGGCCACATTCACATCTGTATTTGACAGTTGTGCCTTCAAAATCATATGCTTCAGTTGTATTTACTCTTCCACATTCACTACAGATAGGGTTGTATGGTAACCAATCTTCTTTCAATGGGTGTTCCCTGTATTGGTTGAAGATTTCTCTTATTCTTTCAGCATTTTCTAATGCAATTTTTGTAGCTTCAGTATAAATTCCATTTTTATACATGTAAGCTCCGCTTTTTATTTCAAGATCTTCAATATCAAAAGATTCTAATGCAGTTGTGAAAGGTTTCTGGAAGTGTTCAACAAAGTTGTCACAGCAACCTTCAGGACAAGGAATTTCATAATATGGCTGTCCTAAGTACTTGTCATATGATTCAGGTAATGGGAAAGGTACTTTTCTTAAAGGATCATAGTCATCTGCAATCCATAAAGTTCTTGATTTTTTTCCTAATTTTCTTAGTTCTTTACTTACAGCATTAGCAATGAATACATCACAACTGTTTCCAATGTGTACAGAACCAGAAATAGATGTTCCACTACCAATAATATATTCTTCTCTTCCTTGCTGACTTAATTCTTCTGCTATTCTTTCAGTCCAATGTTTACTCATGTATATCACAATAATTGTCGTTTAATAATAAATATATAAAATTAATTAGTGGTGATTATTCTAAAAAAATAATTTCTAGAATTTAATCTATCAGAATTAAAATAGTTATAATCATCTGATTTTATTTTTATATGAAAAATCATTAATGTTAATATTTATGTCTGCAATGCTTTATAATTATTTTTAATTATCGCCTAAACTTAAATAGTACAATAAATTAATATAATAAATATTAAAATCAACATGTGATTATATGTATGTAATTATAGTAGGGGCAGGAAGAGTAGGAATAAATCTTTCCGATTCACTTGTTAAGGAAGGATTGGATGTAACAATTATTGAAAGTGACCCTGTAATTTCCAAGGAAGCAGCTGAACATGAGGGTGTCATGGTAATTAACGGTGATGCCACAAGTGTACAAATATTGGAAGATGCAGAAATAGCTGATGCTGACGTATTTGTTGCAGCAACTGGTGATGATAAGGTTAATTTATTAAGTTCAGTTTTAAGTTTAAGTTATGATAACATAACTAAACGTATAGCCAGAGTTAATGATTTGGAACATGAAAATGCTTTTAAAAATGTTGGAATTGACATTACAGTAAGTCCTGAAGCATCTGTAGCAACATATCTGGAAAGACTTATAACAAGACCAAAAATAGCAGATTTAATAGTATTGGGTAGAGGTTCTACAGAATTGCTTGAATTGGAATTGGAAAACAAGAAATATTTCGGAAAAAGAGTTTTAGATTATAGTCCTACTGAAAATTATATTGTTTGTGCTGTTTATGATGAGGATGGTGAATTATCTATTCCTCAGGAAGACACAGTATTTCAGCCAAACCAGAAAATATCTGTAATTACTAAATCAGATTATGTTAAACAGGTAACTAAGAAGTTTACTTAGAAATAATGTATAAAATTAATAGGAAAAATCCTATTAATCTTTTTTTAGATATTTAAAAATTCTTTTTTTGTATTGTATATTTTATTAGTCAAATGCGGTTTTATCTGCTTTGTCTAACCATTGATTTACAATTTTAATAGCACAGTAATTTCCGCACATTGTACATGTATCTTCTTCTTCAGGTGGTCTTTTGTCTCTGATAGCTTTGGCATCATCAGGCCACATAGCAAGTTCATACTGACTTGGCCAGTCTAATTTTTTCCTTGCATCAGCCATTTTTATGTCATCTTCACCAAATCTTTCCATATCAATAGCAATGTCTCCTGCATGAGCTCCTATTTTTGTAGCAATAACACCTTCTTTTACGTCTTGAACTCCAGGTAGAGCCAAGTGTTCTGCAGGTGTTACATAACATATGAAATCTGCTCCTGATTTAGCACATTGTGCTGCACCTATTGCAGATACAATATGGTCATATGCAGGTGCAATGTCTGTTACAATAGGTCCTAACATATAAAATGGTGCATTGTTACACATTTTCTTTTGTATATTGATGTTTGTTTCAATTTCGTTTATTGGAATGTGTCCCGGACCTTCAACAATTGTTTGAACTCCTCTTTCTCTTGCTCTGTCTACTAATTCTCCAAGAACAATCAGTTCTTGTATTTGAGCTCTGTCTGTTGAATCGGTTAATGCTCCTGCACGCATAGCGTTTGCCATACTTAAACATACATCGTATTCTTCAACAATATCTAATATCTGGTCATAGTTTTCGTATAACGGGTTTTCACAATCATTATGAACCATCCATGATGAAATGAATGAACCTCCTCTGCTTACTAATCCACCGTTTCTTCCCTGTCTTTTCAATCTTTTTAAGGTTTCCCTATTAACAGAACAGTGTATAGCCATGAAGTCTATTCCATCTTTTGCCTGTTTTTCAATATTTCTGATCATTTCATCAGGGTCCATGTTTATTGCAGCACCATCTTTTTCAATAGCTTCTACTGCTGTCTGGTAAATTGGTACACTTCCGACAGGTTTATCGGTATTTTTGAGAACTGTTCTTCTGATTTTATCAAGATCTCCTCCAATACTTAATTCCATTAGAGTGTCACAGCCTGCTTCTTCTGCAGCTTTTGCTTTTTCTAACTCTTCATCCAGGTTAACTATGTCTGTGGAAGTACCGATAGTTGCATTCACTTTTGTTCTTAAGTTTTTACCTATCCCTACAGCTACAGTTTCCCTCTGATTGTTATCAGGTATTGCAATGTATCCTTTTGCAACCATTTTTCTAATGTATTCGGGATCTAGTTTTTCATCTGCAGCAACTTGTTTCATAGCTTCGGTAATGTTACCGTTTATTGCTTCAGTCATTTGTGTCATTTCTTATTAACTCCTTAAAATCTTTATATTTTTTAAAATAGTATCAAGCGTTATTTTCATCTGGTTATTATGATCATAATAAACTAATAATATCTTGTACTATTGATGTATTTAAAGGTTAATAGGGTTTATTTTTAAAATTAAAGATTAATGAATTAATTATACGTTTTTTTAATTAAACTTTAGTCTTAATATAAAAAATTATTTAAAAATGAAGTATTTTTTCAATTAAAATTTATTGCTGTTTTGTTAAAAGTTTTTTATAAAAAAAGTAAGTTGGAGGTGATGAAGTTAATTTTATATTTTTATAATCATTATTCAGACCAGAAATCATCCATTTTTTCAAGAGCCTGATCTGCAGTAGGAATGTTTGTTTGGGTTCCTTGAGTTTCAACAATATATGAAGACACCGTACTTGCAAAACGACCACAAGTCTTAAGGTCATTATCCCGTAAGTATAAACTTAAAAATGATGCACGATATGAATCTCCTGCACCTGTTGGGTCAACAGCTTTTGTAGGGACAACTTCAATACTTAAAGGATCTTCTCCTTTAGCATATATGGTACTTCCTTTATCACCAAGAGTTTGAACAACAATATCTAAGCCTTCTTCAAGTAAATCTTCTACAGATTTTTCTAGTAAATCACAGATATGATCTATTTCATGTTCATTTCCAAAGAGCATATTACAATTTTTTACTAATTCCTGCAAATCTTTAGTAGAATAAAGATGTAAATCCTGTCCAGGATCAAAAGAAACTAATTTATTGTTTTCATAAGCATATTTTCCTGCTTTAATATTAAATTCCGGATCACCAGTTGCTAAGTGTACTGCTCGTGAGTTATCAATTGCTTCTTTAGGAACTTCAGCATTCTGATATTCTTCTGCAGCACCCCAGTAGAAGTAAAACATTTGCTGATCTTCAGGATCTGTTAAAACAAATGCAGTAGGAGTGTTTGCTTTTTCAGAAACAATCATATTGGATATATCAATTTCTTCTTCAATTAATTCCTTTTCATATTCGCTGTCTTTAAAGTCTTTTCCTATACATGAAATTAAACCAACATCCAATCCCATTTTACTTGCTACAACAGCAACATTACCAGCAGCTCCTCCATGAAATGTTTCCATTTTTTCAACAATAGCGGATGTGTTTAATTTTGAAAATTCTTTAACCTGCATGATATAATCAAAAGCTGTGTGTCCTAATACTAGTAAATCATTGTTTTTCATTGTTGTCCTCCTTGTTTAATAGAAAATAATATTTTTTAATACGCGTTAATTATATTATTTATACGTATCATAAACTATAATATCTTTATGTAAGTACATAATTATACAATTTTTCATTATCTTGTAATCATAATTAAAGTTGAGAAAATATGTCATTAAATAAAAGTGCACTCAAGGATAAGGCGTTACTGGTACTGTCAATCACTTCTGGTTTGCTGGTTGGTTTGTTAATCACATATTACTGTGTTTTGTACCATCTATTAATTTTTGGGGTTAACATTTCAATTTTCATAGCACCTCTTGTAGCAGGATTTGTTGAAACATACGTATCAAATTATACACGAAACAGATCTTCCGGCGCTATAAGTGCAATTATACTGTTTTTTGTAACTAACGGGATTGGATGGCTGTTTCCAACACAACCGTTGTCATTCAACATATTCACTGTAGGCGGATTCCTATTAATGTTACAAGCAGCATTCCCATTGATGATAAACTATCTTATCATAGGAATATTCTTCCTGTTTACTTACATATTCGGAATAATGGGAGGACTTTTAGGTTCTAAAATTAATAAAAATGAAGCAACACCAACACAATTTACTCAGATGGATGATATTGAATCATTAGGAATAAAAATATTCAATTCCGAACCGGATGTTCCTATTAAAAAATATCATGGTCTGGTTTTTTCAGAAGATGTTGTTGATTTTGATGAAAAAAAATACTCTGAACGATTGAAATATTTTGGTTCTTCCATTGAAAATAAGAGCATGTTAAAATCCAATGAATATTCTCTTGCAAGGAAATATATTCTTAATAATTTGGAAAAAGAAGCTCTTAAACTTAATGCAAATGCAATTATTGAACTGCAGTTTGAATACACTAACTATAATCAGCAAATACCACCTGATGTAATTATTGCTGCTTACGGTACTGCTGTAACAATCGATGAAAAATATTTATAAAAAAAGTAAGGGTGTGGAATGATGGTTAACTTATTGTTCCCATCTTTTTCTGTCTAATAATTCTTGTTTTTTACCTGCGTTCCATCCACCGGATGCACTTTCAGAGTGACCTACTTGTTGTACGTATCCGGTAATTCTGTCATACCATTCTACGTTTTTGGTTTCTCCACAGTGTGTACATGTTGACTGTAATCCTTTCATTAATGTTTTACAGTTTATACAGAAACTTAATGCACTGCTGTAAGCCCAGAATCCGATGTCTGTTTTTCTTGCGATTTTGTTTGTTAAACTCATTAAACTGTCAGGGTCACTGTATGATTCTCCCATGAATGCGTGGAAGATGTGTCCACCTTGTGTTAATGGATGGTATTCTGATTCAATTTTAATTTTTTCAGGTAAGCTCATTGGAGTGTCTACAGGTACGTGGCTACTGTTTGTGTAGTAGGAAGCATTGCTGTCTCCGTTACAGATTACTTGGTCAGGGTATTTTTCTCTGTCCATTGTTGCAAATCTGTATGCTGTACTTTCTGCAGGTGTCTGGATTACTCCCCATCTTAAGCCTGTTTCACTTTTAAGTTGATCTGCTCTGTCATTGATGTGTTGGATAACTTTGTGTCCTAGTTTGTTGGATTCAGGGTCTTCAAGTCCTGCACCTGTTTGTGCAAGTAGCATTTCGTTTAATCCTACAAATCCGAATGAAAGTGTACTGTTATCTACTTGGTAGTATGGGTCTTCGCCCATTTTTTGTGTTAAGAATGGTAAGAGTTTGTAGTCATTTAAGCATTTAAGTGCTCTTTCTCTTCTTATTAAGAGTACTTCTTCAACTATTTTCATGTAGTCATCAAGATAATCGAAGATTTCGTTTTCATCTCTTGCATTGTATCCGATTCTTGGTAAGTTCATTGTTACATATGCTAAGTTTCCTGTTCTAAGACAGTCTTTTTCCCAGTCACCAGTCCAGTTATCGGATAATCTTGTTCTACATCCCATGTAGTTTGCATGTGTTCCCATGTATTTTGGTAACATGTTTATGAAGTATGCAGTTCCGAATTTTGCTGATAAGTAATGTACTCTGTCAATATCTTCTTGGAATTCTGGTGTTAAGCATTCTTTTCTTAGGTAGTAGATTGTGTTAGGGAAAAGGTGTGGTTTTCCTTCAGAGTCTCCTTTAATGAGTGCTTCTGTGAATGCTCTTTGTAAGAGTCTTACTTCGTTTTCATAGTCTCCGTATACTCCTACTACTTTTCCTCCTGGTCCGTATGCAGGTTCGTTTTTAAGGAAGTCCGGTACTGTGAATTCAAGTCCTACACTTGTAAATGGTACTTGTCCTCCACGTGCTGCATATGCCATGTTGAGGTTGAAGATTAACATTTCAACGGATTGTTTGATTTTTTCGTATGGTAATCCTGCTGCAAATGGTGCTACGAAAACATTCCATAGACTCATTGCCTGTCCACCACTCATGTTTTGCTGTGCTGCTAACATTATTTCTCCGGAGTGGTTCATGAGTGTTTCTATGTGATTTGGTGATCCAGCTACACTTGTATGGTCTCCTGTTCCATCAACTTTTAATCCGTATTTTATGAATTGTCTTAAATCATGTTGTAAACAGTTGATTGGTCTTCCTGCGAAGAATTCTAAGTCGTGTATATGTACTGTACCATTCATGTGTGCATCTGCTAAATGGTGTGGTAATATATTTAATAATGCGTATTGTTTTAATGATTCGTCTGCAACATATTTGTGGATTGTTTCAGGGTTGTGCATCATGTTTGCATTATCTTTGTTTCCTTGTTCGATTAGGTTTGTAATGTTGTATACAGGCATTCCTAATCTTGTGTATTTTCTTCTTAAGGATTCTAATCCGTTTTCAGTTAGTTTTGTGTTAACCATTTCTCTGATGATTGGAGCGGTTAAGTAATCTAACTGTAATTTTTTTAATTCTTTGTATACATCGTTAGCTATTTTGTTAGCTAATTTTGGTGTTGTCTGTGTTTCCTGAATTAATGTGTTTGCTATTTTTGATTTGTCGAATGGTTCGATTGTATCTCTACCCGTTCTTACACGTAATGTATTGTTGTTGTAGTATTTGTCAGCAAGTTTTGTGTTTTCTTCTTTCAATAATTCGTATATTAAACCTTTAATTTCTTTGGTTGTAATATCGTCGTGTGCTTCTTTAGATACTTTGTATGCTATTTTTTCTGCTAATCCTAATGGAATATTAATCATTATACATGATTTTATTAGTTTTTCGTAGCTGAATTTTTCTTTTATTCCATCATTTTTTATAACGTGTATTTCATTTAGATTATAAGTGTCTTGTATAGTCTCTGGGTCTTTCATCATATTAAATCACATACCCCATTTTTTGTTCGTTAAATTATTATTAGTTCTTATTACTATATAAAAATTAGTTTTTTTCGTTCGCATAGTAATAAACTGTTCGTACAACTTAAAACAAAAAAATAAAAGAAATTTGGAGGAGATTTTTAGAAAAATATGTCCAATGAACTCTGTTTAGATTTGTCACTTTCAAATAAAGAGTTGATTGCAGTTTCTAAAATTTCAATACGTTCAACTACATATGGATTTATTGGATAACGTTGAGCTAAATCCTTTGAAATGTCTAAATACTTAAGTACAGAACCTTTTGATATACTTAGTATCAGATCATTTCCACAAGTGCACTGTCCTGACAAAGGAATACGCCTATACTTAGCTCCACATTTAGTACAACGTACTTTCTGCCTTGAAAATGCTCTAATGTTTCCGGCCATGTCTGGTAAGAAGTGTGAGTTAATAACACCTTCTACAACACCTTTTTGATCAACAGCTCTTAATAGTTCTGCCAAGCCAATCTGACTTTCAACTTTTTCAGTCATTGTCTGTAAAGTTTTATAAAGACAAACTTTTGGTCCGGCATGTATCGAACTAGTTGGGTGTGAATACATAATACCTTTATACTGAGCATCAGTACCTAACCTTCCCTCAACATTATCAACCAAGTCATTAACATCCGATGGTTTAACACCACCCTCTTCGGTCTTATGATATATTTCCAAAGGAATTCTTTTCATACAGTCAATATTGTGGGATTCATCGTCAATCTCCTCAGGATCTATACGAATACTTAAAACCAAAGGAGCATCCATACTACCACCACGAGTACTAGGAAGGTATGTTTTTCCAAAGTTAAGCAGGGCATCCAATAACAGCATTACAGCATCTTCGTCACTGTCACAGTTACGTCTTTTTGCAGAGTGGAAGTAAGGATGAGCATAACAACCGGAGGCCTTGGTAAATCCTACAATCCTACCCAATACACCTGCAGATGTGTGGGGAGCCAAACCTGCAATCAAATGACCCACCAAATCAGTACGTGTTTCAGCATTATAGAATGCTTCCATACCATAATACTTCACAAGCAAATCATCAATAAACTGTGAAACCTTTAAAAGATAATCTCCACAACTTTCACTAACAACAATATCCTGAATCTTAATTTCAATTATCTGATTGTCATTTGTAATTGGTTGACCATAAATGTCCTCGGTATAACCCATTTCCAAAATTTTCTCATGTTTTACTCCAATTTCTCTTGGAATAAAATGAGTTAAAGGTAAATCAGTTGAGTCATGTCTGATAGTTCCGTCACGATAAGTGTAAACATCATGATATGCTCTTAGAATTCCTTTTTCAAGTGGTTCGGGGAACTTGTCCTCAGAAATTAAACCTTTTACTCCTTTAACAGAATCTAACTTTCTTACATTCACACTTTCAAAAGCATCATTGAGTAACTTGTTTAATTTAATGCTCTTATTGGATGAAGATTCCAATTCGGTTCTTGAACCACAAACCGGACAAAGTGCTTTGAATGATGTTACCTTACATGAAGGGTTAGTACACTTACATTTTGCCAGCGTAACTTTAATAGTACCTTTTTTGGCTGCTTCTACAATATTACGGATGTTTCCTGCATAATTTCCTATAGGGAAAAGTGAATGCGGAGCTGGTCTCATCAAACGTTCTTTAGTCTTTTCAGGACGTCCTACACGGCCACCAATGTATGTAGGTGCTTTAGCCTTAATTTTTACACTGTTGATTTGATTTATTGCTTCAATACTTTTAACATCCTCATCAGGAGTTAAATGTTTATTCAGTGTTTTCATCAGACAGTAAAGGTTGTCATTGGATATTATAAGTGCTTTGTTGTTAACATGGTGTGGAACTCCAAGAACTTCAAGAATTCTTTTATGATAATCTATTGGAATTCTGTTCATATCTACATTAAATACTTTTTCAGGACTTTCAACATATTCATACAGGTAATCATGCAGTTCATTCAATTCTTCCTTGGAAACGTCATGATAATAGAACGTATATTTAGGATGTAAAGGAGTGTCCGTTTTTTCAGCTATTTCAAAAGCCTTTTTTGAATCAATTTCAAGTTTTAAAAGGTCGGTTAATTCCATTTCTTCCTTAAATCCTATTCCAAAGTCGTCATGACTTTCCTTATAATACTCTGAATTTTCTATTTCCTGTGCCCACCATTCTTCACACCATGCAGAAACATCCAATGGAATGTTTCCTCTCAGGTATTCACCAAATGCTACAAGCATGTCACCAATAAACAATATTTCAGTAACATCTTTTCTGATTTTAATAGCCTGTGCAACATTGTTTACCTGGACAACGTCTCCGTTTTTGAGTTTGACAATAGGTCCTTCAATAGAATCACATGGAACGACACAATTTCCTTTTCCTGGTTTTTCAATTTTCATCTGGGTACCTATTGCCAGAAATTCAACAATCTCCATTGTTGCAGGATGTATAGCCATTGAAGCTAAACCACTGTCACGGGTTCTACCATACCGGAGTCTGAATCCTCCTTTGGCGCCTGGATATGACATTACAGGTCTTCCGCCAATAATATCCTCCATGTACTTAGCTTTCTTCTTGGCTTTTTTCTGAGTTTTTTCCTTATTTTCCTCTTTTTTCTCTTCCTTTTTCTCAGGTTTTGGTGCAGTGAAGTATTCAAGCCAGGACCAACCATCAATACCTAATGTATTTGCATATTTAACAATCTTACGGGATTTCTGAATAACTCCTTCTGCTATAGCCAGAAGTGCTCCTCCTCTAATGTGGTTGGTTTCTACACGTGGAAGATCTCTGTTTTGTACTTCAATAGCGTCGGTCTGTTCTCCTGTAACTTCTACAGGAATACCTCTGACAGCTTTCCTTACTTCTTCCGGAGTTGGTGAATACTGTAAGTTAGTAACTTCTGATTCGTAAAGTTCAACTTCTTCCACATATCTTTCAATTTCATCATCAGTAGGTTTGTATCTGTCATGGCCCTGTGCAATACGGATATAATCTCCTATAAGAACAGCCAGTGCTGCAGCAGTACCTCCTGCACTACGGATAGGTCCTGCAAAGTAAACTCCAAAACATTTTGAACCGTCAGGATTGTCTTTAATTTTTACCTTAGCAATACCTTCTAGTGGAGCTGCAACTACTCCTTCTGTAAGAATAGCAAGTGCCGTACGAATAGCACTGTCTGCATTCTGTTCCTGAATTTCATAGTTATTTTTTTCTCCAGGTTTATCATCTTTTGTTGCAATTTCCTTAGCAATCTGGAAAGCAACTTCTTCCCTGGACATGGTTTCTTCTAATTTTTTAATTCTTTTAGCAACACCTTCAGGACCGACAAGCCCTTCAACACGTTCGGCTAAGTCCTTTGCTAAAGGTATTTCCGGTTCCAGTTCCAAATCTTTTCCTTGTTTTCTTGCTTGACGTGCAATATCATAAAGTTCTTCTGTTTTAGCTTCAAGCATTTCAAAGTAATCCAATTTTTAACCTCCCTTCTAATTTTTTAATAATTGAAATAGCTACTGTAATTATATATTATATTTATGAGTTTTAATTTTTTTTGGATACTGTAATTATCATATGTTAAAAATTTTAGTAAAGTTACACTAATATAATATTATATAATAAAAAAAATTTGTTACATAATATAAGAGCTGGTTTAATGTTAAACGATTCACTAAACAAAGAATGGAAATTAGACTTTTTCAAAACATTTGCAACAGAATATGATAATGTACAGGTATTTGAAAAAGCAGATAAAAAGAAATTTGAACATTTTCCTCCAGTAATAGCAAACTTCTATCCTGAATTAATAAGTGCTGATGAATTAAAGGAAATTTGTGAAGGAAAACTAAAAATTAGAAAGGCAAAACTGGATGAAAATTACAATGACATAATAACTGTTGACTACATGGACAACATAAAAACCCAACTAAATGCAGTGATGCAGCAGCAGATACAGAACCTGCAACAGGAAGACCCAACATTTCTTAGTCAGGAAGAAAAAGAAATCATAGAAAATGCAGAGTTTCCATTTGCAAAACTAATGACAACAGTATACTCCAAAGATACCAATGAAATGACTCCTGAAGACCAGGAAGAATGGAAAAACAATATGAACAGTTTTATTAATCAACAGTTTGTATCCGGTATAATAAACATTTATTATACTATGAAACTTTACAAGGACAACAATTACGTCAGACTATTCCAAACACCCTACAACAAGGAAGAATTATGGGATGAATATGCAGACAACAAAAAAGGATTCTGTGTAGTCTATGATTTCAAGGAAATTAAACGAGTTAATGCAATGAATCTAAACAGATTATTCCCAGTTTTATACGTGGATGAAAAGATTACAAAAGATGATCTTGATTATGATGTTCACAACTATCACTGTGCAAGTATAATGAAACAAAGAAAAGAAGTAAAAGATTATGATAATGAGTGGATGTTCATATTCAACCACCATTACAATGAAACAGAATACCTTATGCTGGATAACCTCCTAGAACCTATTTATCACAAAACCACTGATAATCCGCAGATACAGGAAATAGCAGCAAGAAACTATCTTGAAAACGATGGAGAAGAACTGATTTATAAACATGAAGAAATCATAAATGATCTTGTCTCAGTTCTTGAATCAGATGAATTCAACAATGAAATACATGATTTGTTTGAGGAAGTTTTAAAGATTACTGATGATGAAATGAATTTTGACTTCATGATGCCTGAAGCAGTATATCTTGGAATGGATTTTCCTGAAGATAAAATAGAAGAATACAAAAAAATAGTAGAGGATTCAAAGCTAAGAATCTTTAAAATAAAACAATCAGAAGATGGAAAATTATTCAAAGCACTAGTTTAGGGATAATATGTCAAATACACTTTATGAAGAACTGGTTAATGTCTATGAAAAAATAAGCAGTACCACCAGCCGTCTTGAAAAGGAAGATATAATTGCCGAATTTCTTAAGTCACTCAAAGAAAAAGATCCTGAAATAACATATGATGTGACACTGTTGCTTCAGGGTAAAATCTTTCCACCATGGAGTGATAAGGAAATGGGTATTTCCACCCAACTTATCATCAAGGCATTGTCCAAACTATTGGGAGAAAATACAAAAACAATAGAGGACAAACTGGCATCAGTAGGTGATATGGGGGAAATTACTCAGGATCTTGTTAAGAACAATAAGCAGGTAACATTCTTTAAAGTACCTTTAACCATCAAAAAGGTAATTTCTAACCTTAGAAAAACAGAGTCAATTGTTGGAAGCAACTCTCAGAACAAGAAACTTAACTTAATACTGGAATTGTATACTTCTGCTTCACCACTTGAAGCAAAATATATTACAAGAACAATCACTGAAAAACTTCGTATAGGTGTGGGTGAAGGAACACTTGTTGAAGCACTGGCAAAAGCTTATTCCATGGACAAAGAAGTTATTGACAGAGCATATATGTTGTCAAATGACCTGGGTGAGGTTGCAATGCGTGCACTGGAGTCTGTCGAATCAGTACAAAGTTTAACAATTGCTCCCGGAAAACCTATTAAACCGATGCTTGCACAGTTAAGTCCGGGTATAGAAGAAAGTATTGATGAAATGAAAGAGGTCTTATGTGAAACTAAATACGATGGAATTCGTGTTCAGATACATAAAAAAGATGATGAAATTAAAATATTCACAAGAAGACTTGAAAATGTAACAAATGCTTTACCGGAAATAGTGGAATATGTTAGAAAAGCACTTCCTGATGAAGACTACATAGTAGAGGGTGAAGTGATAGCAACCAAGGACAACAAACCAATATCCTTCCAGTATATTCTTCAGAGGGTTAAACGTAAGTATGATGTTGACAAGATGCGTGAAAAAATACCGTTGAAAGTATTTCTCTTTGACGTGCTCTATTATAAAACACCTGTTGCAGAGGATGCTCTTGGTAAAAGACGTCAGTTACTTGAATCAATTGTAACAACATCTGATGATGTTGAGTTAAGTACTATGAAAGTAGTTACTCCTGAAAATAATAAGGAGGCTGTGGAATTATTCAACTGGTCCATAGACAATGGTCATGAAGGAATAATGTTCAAGGACATCAACAGTCCTTATTCTCCGGGTAAACGTGGAAAGAACATGCTTAAGTTCAAACCTGTAAGGGAAACACTTGACTGTGTTATTACAGGAGGAGTTTACGGAAAAGGAAAAAGAGCAAAATTCTTCGGTTCATATCTCTTGTCCTTACTTGACAGCAAAAGTGGTGAATACAAAACTCTTGTACATGCTGCTACTGGTATGGATGATGAAATGCTTGCTTCCTTAACTGAACGTATGCAGGAATATATTATTTCAACTTCCGAACAGACAGTGACTTTTAAACCGGCTGTTATTCTTGAAGTTGCTTTCAGTGAAATAGTGGAAAGTAATGAATATGAATCAGGTTATTCACTCCGATTCCCCGCAATTAAACGTGTAAGGGATGATATTGGACTTGATCAGGTTGACACATTGGATAAACTCATGCAGATGATTGAACTGCAGAATTAACCTCCTTCTATTATTTTTATCTTTTTTTTTAAATGAAAACATTAATTAATACTAATAAATATAATTAGTATTACTATTATTATGAATGATCGTAAATTTTTTAAAATATCTTTAATAACAGCAGTCATTGGTATGATTGGATTAGTGGTATTATCTGGTTATGTCACACCAGAAAAACTAACAATTGATCATATTGACAAATCAAAAATAGATAATCGTGTGGAACTGGATGCTAAAATACTTTCAATAACATCAACAAAATCAAATACAAAAATTATTAAGTTAAAGGATGATACAGGTACTATTAATCTGGTCATATTTTCATCAACAGAAATAAATTATGAATTAAAAAATAATCAGCATGTAAATGTAGTAGCAAGGGTTACTCAGTACAACAATGAACTTGAACTGATATTGGAGGAATCAAGAGATATTAAACTGTCCTGATAATAAATATTAACTCATTTTTTTTTATTCTTAACTTTTTAGGAAGTTTCATCTACTATAATCCAAATCTTTAAATTATAAATTTTTTAAAACACATAATATTTTACAACGGATATTGAGTTGTAATATTTATGAATTTATTTTTAAAAGATGATAAAAAATTATTAATTTTGCCTGCATTAATGTCATTTATTTTATCATTAATCCTATTATACAAGTATACTTTCCCAATTTCATGGGATGTTTACTATCATATACACATGATGGACTTATATATTCAAAACGGACTTGTTTTCTGGGATTATTCTACAGTAGCACCAAAGGGCAGGTTAATAATGTACCCGCCGTTATTCCATTTAATATTTGCATTCCTGTCAAAACTCTTAAACATAGAACCGGTACAGTTATGCAGATTAGTTCAACCATTATTTTCATTTTATCTTATAGGAATAATCACATATGTTTCATATAAACTTACAGATACAAAAACTGCCGTATTGACAGGATTTCTAAGTATGTTCTGTTTCATAACATTCAACAGGTCTGTAATCTGTACTCCTGCAACAATAGCCATAGGACTGTCAATGTTATCAGCACTCTTTGTATATGAAGCAACAGAAGAAAAGAGTCTTAAATATCTTATTTTGTCAGCATTATCACTGGCCTTAATATGGAACCTTCATATGGCTACAGCAATACTGACCTGCGGGGTTGTGGGATTGTATTCATTAATCCAGCTATTTAAAAGAAAAATGACCTGGAAATTTGTTGTTTGTTACGTTTTAACAGTACTTTTACTAGGTATGCCATGGTGGATATACATAGCTTCAAATTACACCCTTGTATTTAATTCACTGGCCGGAAGTAATCTTTTAATCACAGGATTCTTCTTCAAATACTATGGAATCATAGCCACATTACTATTACTTATTGGTTATTATATTTTAATAAAACAAAAAACTCAAAAAGCATATTTCCTCTTAATATGGACAGTATCATTAATACTTGTAAGTCAACTGAATATATTCGGTTTTAACATAGTGTCAATAAGAATATTGGAAGTGGCAGCATATCCGATGATACTGGTGTCAGGAATAGCATTATCCTATATTTATGAACATTATCTTAAAACAGACAGGATAAAAAACATATTCATCGTACTTTTTGTAATATTAACTGTTACAACAAC
>OCVV012873434.1_pt1 | contig 22745 bp, 17 predicted proteins | sample 1539721 | NCBI WGS metagenome assembly OCVV01 (sample SAMN02144230, study PRJEB22623) | gut metagenome | biome: sheep rumen | host: Ovis aries | place: New Zealand
TATGGCTCCTTATATCTTCATGGAGCGCAACGGTATCCACATCATCGACCTCAATAAGACAGTTGCTAAAGTTGACCAGGCAGCTGAAGCTCTCAAGCAAATCGCTAAGAGCGGAAAGAGAATTCTCTTTGTTGCTACTAAGAAGCAGGCTAAAGACATCGTAGCAGAGAAGGCTACATCCGTAAATATGCCATACGTTATTGAACGTTGGCCAGGTGGTATGCTCACCAACTTCCCTACTATCCGCAAGGCAGTGAAGAAGATGGCAAACATCGACAAACTGATTGCTGACGGAACTTACGACAAGCTCTCAAAGCGTGAGAACCTCCAGATTCGTCGTAAGCGCGAAAAGCTTGAGAAGAACCTCGGTTCAATCGCCGACTTGACTCGCCTTCCTTCAGCTCTCTTCGTTGTTGACGTTCTCAAGGAGAATATCGCTGTTCGCGAAGCTAACCGTCTCGGTATTCCAGTTTTCGCTATCGTTGATACGAACTCTAATCCAGACAACATCGACTTCGTTATCCCTGCAAACGACGATTCTACTAAGGCTGTAGAAATCATCCTCGATGCTTGCTGCAAGGCTATCGCAGAAGGTCTTGAAGAGCGCAAGGCAGAGAAGATTGACATGGAAGCTGCTGGCGAAGGCGAAGATGAGAACGAGGAAAAGGCTGAAAAGCCAGCTCGCAAGCGTTCAACTCGTGCTCGTGCAGAGAAGAAGGAAGAAGCTGCTGCTGACGAAGCACCTGCTGCTGAAGCTGAAAAGGCTGAGCCTGAAGCAACAGAAGCTGAATAAGCTCATTCTCACAAAATAAACAGAACTATTAACATAACAAAGGAAAGGAGCGTTGACACACGCTGTGATTGACGCTCCTCCCCTCCCAAAACATAATAAAACATTATGGCAATTACATTACAAGAAATCAATGCACTTCGTCAGAAGACACAAGCAGGACTCATGGACTGCAAGAAGGCTCTCACAGAAGCAAACGGCGACATGGAAGCTGCAATGGAGATCCTTCGCAAGAAGGGTCAGCTCGTTGCAGCAAAGCGTTCCGACCGTGAAGCTTCTGAAGGTTGCGTTCTTGCAAAGGTTGATGGTAAGTTCGGTGCTATGATCGCTCTCAAGTGCGAAACTGACTTCGTTGCAAAGAATGCTGACTTTGTTGCTCTTGCTAACAAAATCATCGATGCAGCAATCGCTGCAAGAGCGAAGACTCTCGACGAAGTGAAGAACCTCGACATCGACGGTGTTCCTGCTGCTGAAGCTGTTGTAAACCGTTCTGGTGTTACGGGTGAAAAGATGGAACTCGATGGCTACGCTACTGTAGAAGGCGAAAAGGTGGTTGCATACAATCACATGAACCAGAGTTTCCTTTGCACACTCGTTGCATTCAACAAGGATACTTCTGATGAAGTGGCAAAGGGCGTTGCTATGCAAGCTGCTGCTATGGCTCCTCTCTACCTCGACGAGGCAGGTGTTTCTGAAGAGACCAAGGCTAAGGAATTGGCAAGCATCGTTGACAAGACGAAGGAAGACGAAGTGAAGAAGGCAATTGAGATCGCTCTCAAGAAGGCAGGTATCAACCCTAACCTCGTTGACAGCGAAGACCACATTGCTTCCAACACTACTAAGGGCTACATCACAGCAGAAGAAGGCGAAAAGGCAAAGGAAATTATCGCTTCTGTAGGTGAAACAGCTCGTCAGAACCTCAACGACAAGAAGATTGAAATGATTGCTCAGGGTCGTCTGAACAAGTATTTCAAGGAGGTTTGTCTGCTTGACCAGGCATACATCGACGACAACAAGATTTCCGTTGCAGACTTCTTGAAGAAAGCTGACAAGGACTTGACTGTTGTTGACTTCAAGCGTTACACTCTCCGCGCAGAGTAACTAACCGACTCTCGCCATTAAGGACAGCGCACTTAATGAAAGCAAAATACCAAATCATGATTAACCCTTTTGAAAGTTAAAATAGCGCTGGTTTTTAACTTTCATGGGGTTATATTAGAAACACAAAATATGAGAAGAAAGATTTCAAGTTTATTGCTTCTGGGCATTTTAGCTTGCGCTAATGTTTCAGCTCAAGAAAACACGCAATGGGTTAAGGTGGATCGTTCTCAACTTCCTGAGTCTGTCTTAACAGAAGAAATTACTTTTCCTCAACCAACAGACGACAAATATCGTGTTGTAACAAATCGTTTCTGGGAAAACTGGTTTGTTTACGCTGATGCAGGTGGTCACGCTTTCTTTGGGGACTATAGTCACTGGGGAAAGTTCAAGGAGACTCTCTCACCTGAGTTTGCAGTTGGTATCGGTAAGTGGTTCACTCCAGGTATTGGTGTAAAAGGACAGTTTGGTATGGGTTCATCAAGAGGTTTCTTGAATGATAGTTATGTTTTCACATCAAACTATGGCTACCTTCAAAACCCTTATCTTGACAACCATGTAGGCAACTACCCTCAACAGCACAATGGTTACAACTATTGGCCAATGAAGACTAAGTTCTGGGATGTGAGCATGAATGTATCGTTCAATCTCTCTCGTCTCTTCTGCGCTTGGGAAAACTATGGAACCAAGAAATTGTTCAACCAGTTCATCCTCACTCTCGGTTTTGGTGGTCTTCACCACTATGACTACGACAAGGATAAGTATGGTCCAGAGAACGACTGGTACATGAACGCTGAATTGCAGTACAGCCGTTTCTTCACAAGAGCAAAGGCATTCTCACTTGACTTCAAAATTCGTTCTCAGATTTTTGAGACTCACTTCGACCAGTCTTTCATCCAGGGCCATCGTTGGGATGCCAACCTCGGTTTGAACATTGGTTTGACTTACTACATCAAGGTTCGTGGTTGGGATCGTTGCGTATCTTGCGGCGAAGCAAACTACTACATCCCTGCAACTCCAGTGAACGATTGTCCTGAGTACAAGACTTTCACATTCTACGTGTTCTATCCAAACAACTATTCTGGACGTGACGATGCTCCAACGATTGCAGGCGACGAAGTAAATGCTATCGACTACCTCGCAGGTGGTATCTTCACTCAGAAGAAGTTCGCTAACACAAATGCAGCTGGTTCAAACCTCGGCTCAACAGCAAAGTTGCGCAGACAGGCTACAGAAGACATTGCTACAGAGAAAGCAACATTTGGTGGAAACCAGATTATTACTCGTGGTTATGAAATTTCCAACGAGCCAATTTCTCTCAGCATGAGCGAAAGCGAACTCAAGGCATTCAAGGATCAGTATGGTTACTATTACGCACCAATCTATGAGGGTAATAACACTTGGTACTACCGTGTGGATGACGTAACAGCTACTCAGAAGCTCCTTAGCGATGACAACTACAAGGAAAGTGAATCTTACTCTCTGAATGCTCACGCAGGTCTTGGCACCATTCGTCAGAACATGCCAATCGACAAGAACAGCGAGCTTTACAGCTTCGCAGATGTTTATGCTGCCCTCGAAGGCAACAATGGTTACATCAGCAAGTATGCAGATGCTCAGACTGTTGCAGCAATCAAGGAAATCCTCGAAAGTGGTACAATCCTCAGTGTTCAGGCTGAAGGTCTTGCTACAAGCCAGGATAACAACAAGGAGAATGAAGTTGGCATCCAGCGCAACAACACCCTCTCTTACAACCGTGCTCTCACAGCTATCAAGTGGTTGCAGGGAAGTGGCAAGTTCAACGGTGTAAACTCAGACGCTTTCGTTGTTAACACCTTGAATGCTCCAATCGGACAGGTAAATGACAAGAGCACACGTGGCTTGAACGCTAAGTTGAACCGTTGCGCTCGTATCAAGATTAGCTACTTGATTAACAAGAAGTAATCTGATTCAGAACAAATTGAAATAAGACTCTAAACAGTTTAGATAAAAAGAAAACCCGCTGGGACAGTTCCAGCGGGTTTTCTTTTTTTATGATTCAACAAAAGCTGTTTTCAGATTCAAGCCATCAAATCAATCCAAAAGTTTCGAACATTTTTCGGTAAGCATCTGCTTTCTTTTCCAAAGACAGAGGATAAGCTCTGGAACTGGACGGAAGGCGATAGAGACAAATTGGTTCTTGGTTTTCGTTGAGAAGGTTTGGGATTTTCACAAAAGTCCCAAGCTTTGGAACCTGCTCAATGTTCAGATGTTCGCAGATGGTTTGCGTTGCCTTTTCTCCAGTTGTCACAATCGATTTCAGTTGTGGCATTGCATCGATTAGTTGACGAATATCCGTTGCTTCCACCACCTCCAAGAATTTATCCGAAGCATTGTCATTCAGTCGCCGAATAGCGTATGACGTATCGAAGAATCCGATTCCCTTTTCATTGAGAAACTCAATGATTTTCTGCAACTTGAATGTCTTGTTCGCTTCATCCACAAAGTGATTTTTATCGCCATAGAAAACCAATCCTTCAATTCTCCAGTGATCGTTTCCGTAGTTGGGGTAATAAAAATCCTGGCACCAACGCTTTCTTGGCGGAGGAAAGCTACCCAAGAAAAGCACACGTCCGTTTTGAGGCAGAAAAGGAATGAGAGGATGATATTCCACACCATCCTTCGACCGATTGATATTTTCCACATTCAAATATGAAGGTAAAAACTCATTCATCATCTCTTCCTCCCTACTCTACTCGCCTTTCTTTTCCTGCTTATCCTTTAGTTTGAGTCGTTCCTGAATTTTTCTGTGGAAAAACCTCACCTTCATTTGCATCCGATTGCGTTCCATCTTCAGAGAGTCCAACTTTTCAGAAGCAGCACGCACCGTTGGGTGATACTCAGGCAGTCCCTTTGTCACGTCCTCAAACTCATACCTTCCGAAGTTGTAGATGCTGTCAGCCTCATGTGATTGCACCTTTGCCTCTTCAAGATTGACCGTATCCTCAAAATACAAAGCCGCCCATCTCACCTCCGTAGCACGAGGATAAGCCTTGCGGATAGAATCAATCAAGGCATGCGCCTTTGCAAAGTCCTTTTCCGTCACAGCCTGCCTTGCTTCCTCAAGCAGGGGAGCAGCCTCCGTGTTCGGATTCTGTTTCTGACAAGATGCTACAACGAGGCTGATGACAGCCAAAACAAATATCTTTTTCATCGAAACTGATTATTTTAGAATTTCACGATTGTCTCGCCATTGATGACAAGATTGTCAAACTTCACATCATGTACTTTCCCCGTCACTTTCACTGGTTCTGCCGTTACGCCTTCGAAGTCTGAATTCTTCACGTGAATGTTATAGACATTCGATTCCGTTGGCAAACCAATCATCAGCACACCATATTTGCTCTTCTTGCAAGTGACATTTTCGAGAAACACATTGCGAACCGTCGGGTTGTGCGTTCTGTCCGCTTTCTCGCGCGGTTCATAGTCGAGATTGATTTTCAGCACCGCCTCTCGACATTGTCCCACCATCACATTCCTCACATAGATGCCATCCGTAACACCTCCTCGGCATGGATTTGTCTTGATGCGAATCACGCGTTCCAAATTCGGACTGTCCATCGTGCAGTTCTCAACAAACACATTCTGGCAACCGCCGCTGATTTCACTACCCACAACGACACCTCCATGTCCATCCAGCATTTCACAATTCCTCACGATGATGTCCTTGCTTGGAATATTGAACGCACGTCCATCAGCATTTCGTCCGCTCTTGATGGCAATGCAGTCGTCGCCCGTGTCGAATTTGCAGTTTTCAATCAGCACCTTCTCGCACGACTCTGGGTCGCAACCATCCCCATTCGGTCCATCGTTCTGAATATACACATTGCGCACCACCACGTTCCGACAAAGCAGAGGATGAATCACCCAGAATGGAGAACGCAGCATCGTCACGCCTTCAATCAACACGCCATCGCACTGGAAGAAATTCACCAACTGAGGGCGCAGACCTTTTCCCTTTCCGAACCGACGTTCATCAATCGGCACACGCTTCTCATTCATCTGCATCAGTTCGCCACGTGTTGTGCGCTGATGCTCAGGCGTTTTCTCTGTCCAGTTGTAATGAGCCGCACCGCACATTGGCCACCAAGCATCCATGCCAGCACCACCATCAATAGTACCCTCACCCGTGATGGCAATGTCCGTGGCATCAGCAGCATAAACCATCGGCTGATAGTTCCAGCAGTCATTGCCTTCCCAACGAGTGCGAACCAAAGGATAAAGATGGGTATCAGCAGAGAACAACAGCGTTGCACCTTTTTCCAGCACAAGGTTCACACCCGTTTGCAGCACAATGCCACCCGTGTTCCATGTGCCTTCAGGCACAATCAAACGACCGCCACCCTCATTCGAGCAAGAGACAATCGCCTCATTGATAGCCTTTTGGTTTTCGGTAGCACTGGCATCAGTTCGGGCACCGAAATCCTTGATATTATACGTTTGGTTCGCAAACATGGGTTGACGAATTGATTGCTCTATCTGCTTGTAACTCGTGTTCCAAACATCCGTTTCCTGAGCCGACACCAGCACACTCACCAGCATCGCACACAACACAGAGAAATATCTCGCTCCGATTTCTTTCCTTTTCATATCACACCTAATTAAATTATAGGACGCAAAGATAAGGAATTTTAATTGCCTTTTGTCAATTATCAACTAAAAAATCGCTAAATTTGCACCTCAAAACAAAAAAATCATGAAATTTCTCACAGACGAAGAACTCAAGCAAAGTCTTTCCCACCCCATCTTTCATTTGATAGGAGAAACAGCCGACGAACTGCACACCGAATGCTACGTGATTGGCGGTTTTGTCCGTGACCTCTTCCTCGAACGCCCATCAAACGACATCGATTGCGTAGTAGTAGGCAGCGGAATCACCATTGCCAAGGCTGTAGCCGAGAAAATCAAAGAGAAATTTCACAAGAAACCCCACATCGCCGTCTATGCCAATTTCGGCACGGCGCAGATACATTTCGACGGCAACGAGATTGAGTTTGTGGGGGCACGTCGCGAAAGTTATTCACACGATTCACGCAAACCTGTCGTGGAAGACGGTACCTTAGAGGACGACCAGAACCGACGCGACTTCACCATCAACGCCATGGCACTCTGTCTCAACGCCGACCGCTTCGGAGAACTCGTTGACCCGTTCTACGGACTGGACGACCTGGAGGATGGCATCATCCGCACCCCACTCGACCCCGACATCACCTTCAGCGACGACCCTCTCCGCATGATGCGCTGCGTCCGTTTCGCCACCCAGCTCAATTTCTTCATCGAAGACGAAACCTTCGATGCCCTTCAGCGCAATGCCGAACGCATCAAAATCATCTCAGCAGAGCGTACCATCGACGAATTCAACAAAATCATGCTTGCCAAGCATCCATCCAAAGGCATCATGGACCTGGAACGCTGTGGACTGCTCAAGTTCATCCTGCCCGAACTCGTCGCCCTCGAAGGCGTGCAAACCATGAACGGCAAAGCACACAAAGACAATTTCTACCACACGCTTGCCGTACTCGAAAACGTGGTGAAGGCACAGAAAACAGCCCCTCCCCAACCTCCCCAAGGGGAGGAGAATGTAGATACTCCGTCAATTGATAAAAGCAACGAGCAGTGTAACTTCCAATCATCCCCCTCGGGGGATAAGAGGGGGGCTCTGTGGCTCCGTTGGGCAGCCCTTCTTCACGACATTGGCAAAGCCAAGAGCAAACGATGGGATGCAGCCAACGGATGGACCTTCCACAACCACGATTTCTACGGGCAGAAGATGGTGCCCAACATCTTCCGACGCTTGAAACTCCCACTCGACGACCGCATGAAATACGTGCAGAAACTCGTCAGTCTCCACATGCGCCCCATCGTCATCGCCGACGAGGAAGTCACCGACAGTGCCGTGCGCCGACTCCTCAGCGACGCAGGCGACGACATCGACGACCTCATGATGCTGTGCGAAGCTGACATCACCTCGAAGAACGAAGTGAAGAAAGCACGCTTCCTCGAAAACTTCCGCATCGTCCGCGAGAAAATCACCGACCTGAAAGAGCGCGACTACAAACGCCTCTTCCAGCCCGTCATCGATGGCGAAGAAATCATGCGTATGTTCAAGCTGCAACCAAGCCGCGAAGTGGGCATCCTGAAGAAAGCCCTCAAAGACGCCATCCTCGACGGCATCATCCCCAACGAACCCGACGCAGCCCGTCAGTTCCTTACGGAAGAAGCAAAGAAAATCGGACTTGCTCCACAAGCATAAAAAACCTCATTCGGTTTCTCAAACCAAACGGGCGCTCGTTTTTGTTAAAACGGGAGCCCGTTTGGTTTTTCATTGCGCATACGTTGGGGATGACGTTCATGAACGAGCGTTCGTTTTACTCGCAACGAACGTTCGCCGTACTGCGATTGAGCGTTCAAAGAAACCCAAACGAACGTTCATACTACCTGTTAAGTCTAATCTTCTTCAAAAAAATCATTTTTTACTATCTTCACGTATTTTTTTTATTAAATCCTTAGTGAATTCATCAGCTCCATCAGCATTTAAATGTGCTCCATCATGGAAATATTGATTATTATGAACATACTTTGCATCATTAGAAAAATCGAGAAACGACACATTCCGTTTCTTACATATATCTTTTATTGGTTTCAAATTCTGGGGGTTCATGCCGTACCAAATAGGAGAAACGACAAAATAAACTTTGGCATTGCCTGCACAATCTATGAACTTATTTACATACTCCAATTTTTGAGAATCCACTTCATATACAGGTTCCTGATAATTCTTCACAACCTTCATCGTATCCATTGCAGAATTACTTGGACGGAACCCTTGCAAACCTTCTTCAGATGGTCGTGGAAACAAATATACAAAGAACATGTGATGCAACTTGCCGTTATATTTATATAAATTACTTATCATTTTATATTTTTGAGTCTTATCTATAGATTCAAACATTTCAGCTATTCCTTCACGATGATAAAATGATTTTAAAAAACCAATATACCGACTATTATCACCCATTGCTACGTCGTTAGGGGGAAAAACATCCTGTATGATTATTTTAGGAGAATGCCTCTCCTTATTTAATAATAAACGGCCATACGAAAGTACAATGCCACATCCATCATCTCCACAATTGTAGCATGTCATTCCAAGACTATCAGACAACATCGGAGCATTATAATGATGAACAGCCCTTGATGAGCCAAACACAAGAATATCTTCTGTAGCTTCATTACCTATATAATTATCTCGCCCATACACACCTGTATGAACATTACAAGCGACATAATTACCAATTATGCCAACAATTCTATCGATTATAAACAAAACAGCAAGAAATAAGCAAACCTTCAATATAAACTTTTTCATAACGAACGGATTAAAAATTGGCATAAATAAATTGGTCAGCTCCAAATAAGCCGAATAGCATGATGGAAACTATTACAAACATATATGTTGTCCATCGTACAATTACAAACTTATTGTTCATCAGTAAAAACTTCTTTGGGAAGAATTCATCACGCAAATCTTTCAAGAACAAGAGGATTATTCCAAAAAATATGATTGGAAGACTTACAATGTCCTCTGTCAATGCAAAAGTCATCGGAAGCGAGAAATCAAACATACGCTCAATGACTCCCCAGGCATCACTAAGAGTTGGCATTCGGAAGAAAATCCAAGCAAAGTTGACGAGCATGAAAGTAATCATTATTTTTATTGATTTACCAAACCACCCATAACGACATTTTTGCTCTCCTAACATTTTTTCTATGATTTGAAACAAGCCATGCAAAATTCCCCAAACAATGAATGTCCAGTTAGCTCCATGCCAAATACCACTTACAAGAAATGTAATAAAGATATTCCAATAATTACGTGCTTTACTACACCTGCTCCCACCTAAAGGAATATAGACATAATCCTTCAACCAAGTGGAAAGAGATATATGCCAGCGACGCCAAAAATCAGTAACACTCCATGCAAAATAAGGACGGTGAAAATTCTCCGTTAGTTCAAAGCCTAATGTTTTACCTACACCTATAGCCATTAGAGAATAACCAGCAAAATCAGCATATATTTGTATGGTGTAGAACACGCTTGCCATGAAACAAGATGCTCCACTATAGTTCATATAACTATCCAAAATACTATCGACTCTAAGTGCAACACGATCTGCCACAACCACTTTCATAAACATTCCCCAAAGCAACATCTTGAGTCCCTCAACAGCTTTTGAATAATCGAAATGTTTTCGCAATCCTTTGATTTGAGGTAACAAAAGAGATGCCTTGTTGATAGGACCTGAAAGAATTGATGGGAAAAAAGAAAGAAAAAGACAATATGAAAGAAAATCATTCTCTACAGGAATACGCTTGTAATATACATCCCACAAGTAACCAAGTGCTTGAAAAGTGAAAAAGGAGATTCCTACAGGTATAGCCCAATTCAGTCCAGTTAACTGACACTGAAATCCGACATTACTAAGAACAGACGTAAGTGTCTGATTGATGAAATTGAAATACTTGAAAAATAGCAAAGGTAGTAAAGAAAGAACAACTCCTAAGAGCATATATTTTCTGGGAGAAGTATTACGGGCTATGAGTTTAGCAGAATAAAAAGTGACAATTGTTACCCCCAGAAGAATTAATGAGTAAATAGGCTTCCAGCTAATGTAGAGAGCATAACTAACTATTAGCAAATATAGATTTCGAACTTTGAGGTATCGCTCAGGGATAACATAATACAATAAGAATAAAAGGGGATAAATAACAATGAAATTAAAAGAGTTGAAAATCATTTGTTTTGTACATCCGCCTTAATGCCCATAGCAGACCTAAAAAGTTAGAAAAAGCCACATAAAAAAAAGCGGGGCATCATCACATCTGCCTGTTCAACTCTTAAGGTCCTGAGAAACCTGCATATAAGAACAATAACAGAATTGATACCCACGCCATTGTATTATTAGATAATCCAATATGTGTGCAGAGAATATAAAATATCCCTGCACACAACAAAGGATGTCTATAAAATACAACACCCGTAGCATCTACTCTTGCAATGTCTTTGATATACACGTTCGAATTTCTCAGGTTCTAAGAGTTCAAAAACATAGCGTTCAGTAAACGCTTTTCATTATGTAGCACTCATCTACATTCTGTACTTCACAAACAACAATGTAGAAATTGTGCTGCAAAGTTACGAAAATTCCACAAATAATTGATATTCACTATTTAAAATTCTTTAAGGATACAAAGATTTTTGGAATGATTGTTAAATAAGGTTTATTGTCATCACTTTATAGCGGAAAGATTTGGAAGAAATGGGGGAATGTATATATCTTTGCGATATTAAAATGATATCATATTAATAAACGATAAAAAACAACATTTGTTTTCGGAAAGAAATTAGAATAATTAGTATAATTACTCCAAAAATTAGGTGTTTGTTTAAAAACTAAAAACATATTTTTCTGAAAAAATTATTCTAATTATTCTAATTTCTTTCCTAAATAAAAACGTAGCAAATTATTTTTCAACAGATATTAAAACAATTAAATCAAAAGAGTTATGGAATCAAAAGAAACTGAATTTAAGGGAGGTTATCTGAATGGTTTCCTCATGTGCTTAATCGACTTGTTGTTGCTTGCTGGTACTGTGTGGGCTTTCTACATGTGCGTGTCGCAGGCAAGTGTTGGCTATGGCCTGCTCTGTGTCTTCTTGTTTATTGTTACGATTTTCTTCTGCTGCGGCTTCTGTATGCAGGAACCGAACGAGGCAAAGGTGCTGACGTTCTTCGGTAAGTATGTGGGTACGTTCCGCAAGAACGGGTTCTACTGGGTGAATCCGCTGATGAGCAAGAAGAGCGTTTCTCTCCGTGCGAGGAACTTGAATGCTGAGCCTATCAAGGTGAACGACAAGAACGGTAATCCTATCTTGATTGGCTTGGTGGTGGTTTGGCGATTGAAGGACACTTACAAGGCTATTTTCGATATTGACACGGATGTGAGCAATACGGCTTCGATTGGTGGTGCTGTTTCGGCTCGTATGAACAAGTTCCAGAATTTCGTTGCCGTGCAGAGTGATTCTGCCCTGCGCCAAGTGGCTGGCATGTATGCCTACGATAACAACGACGGTAAGACGCAGGAGGTGACGCTGCGCGATGGCAGTGAAGAAATCAACGATGTGTTGCAGACGAAACTGAACGAGCGTCTTGCTATGGCAGGACTGGAGGTGACGGAGGCTCGCATCAACTACTTGGCATACGCTCCTGAGATTGCTGCTGTCATGCTGCGTCGCCAGCAGGCTGAGGCTATCATCAGTGCGCGCGAAAAGATTGTGGAAGGTGCTGTGGGCATGGTGAAGATGGCATTGGAGAAGTTGGGTGATGAGGATGTTGTTGAGCTGGACGAGGAGAAGAAGGCTGCTATGGTGAGCAACTTGCTCGTGGTTCTTTGTGCTGATGAGCCTGCTCAGCCTGTCATCAATTCAGGTACTTTAAATCATTGATATGCCGGAGAAGAGTAATAAAGAAAAAACGAAGAGTTTCATCCTACGCATCGATAGCGACACTATGAGCGCTATCGAGGCGTGGGCTGCTGATGAGTTTCGCTCAACGAATGGGCAAATTCTGTGGATACTGAACGAGGCTTTGAAGAAATCTGGGCGCACAAAGAAGAAGCAATGATTCTTTATTTTTTTAACGCGAATTATCCGTAAATTATTTTTATATGGAGAAATATTCACGAAAAATTCACGGGTAATTCACGGAGATTCATGTAGATTTTTTTTAACGCGAATTAATCGTGAATTAACCGCGAATTATTCGTAAATTATTTTTTTGGGAGAAATTCACGAAAAATTCACGGGTAATTTACGGAAATTCATGTTGATTTTTTTAACGCGAATTAATCGTGAATTAACCGCGAATTATTCGTAAATTAATTTTTATGGAGAAATTCATGAAAAATTCACGGTTATTTACGGAAATTCATGTCAATATTTTTTAACGCGAATTAAACGTGAATTAACCGCGAATTATTCGTAAATTATTTTTTATGGAGAAATTCACGAAAAATTCACGGGTAATTTACGGAAATTCATGTGGATTTTTTTTAACGCGAATTAAACGTGAATTAAACGCGAATTATTCGTAAATTAATTTTATATGGAGAAAAATTTATGATATTTTTTTCTGTTTTTGTTTGAAAGTTGAAAAATAAAGCATACCTTTGTAGATTAGAGGGATTTGTGATGATTTGCAATGGATTGCAAATGACAAATGCAAATAACAATTAGAACTCATGAAATCTTAAATAACATCAACCTCAATGAAAAGATTGAAAACACTTCTCATGTCGTCCGTCCTGTTAGCATCGACTGCTATGGCACAGGAATTGGCTCCGACCACGGCTCCTGCTCAACTCTTGAAAAGTGCTGAGGCTCAGCGAACTGTGGAAATGATTCACAAGGTAAATGCTTACTGGCAGGAAAAAAACCGCGCTGAATGTCGTGGCTTTTGGGACAATGCCGCTTACTTCACGGGCAACCAGGCTGCATACGAACTGACTGGCAAAAAGGAGTATCTGGACTATTCCATCCGCTTTGCTGAGCACAACCGCTGGACGGGTGCAACGGAGAAAGACCCCAAGAAATGGGAATACAAGACGTATGGCGAGGACATGCGCCATGTGCTCTTTGCCGACTGGCAGATTTGTTTCCAAATCTATATCGACCTATACAAACTGGAGCACCGTGCTGAACGCTTGCAGCGCACACTGGAGGTGATGACGACTCAGGCTCGGATGGCTGAGAAGGACTTCTGGTGGTGGAGCGATGCGCTCTACATGGGCTTGCCTATCTTCACGAAGCTCTACACGGTGACGCACGACCAGAAGTTGCTCGACAAGCAGTATGAGAGTTTCAAGTGGACGGACGACTTGCTGTTCGACAAGGAGGCACAGTTGTATTATCGCGATGGCAAGTATGTGCATCCGAAGGTGAAGACGGCTTGCAACGGTGGCAAGAGCTTCTGGGCACGCGGCGACGGTTGGGTGCTGGCAGGCTTGGCAAAGGTGTTGCAGGATTTGCCAAAAGATTCGAAGTATCGTGCTTTCTATGTGCAGCGTTTCCAGCAGTTGGCTGAAGGTGTGGCTCGTTGTCAGCAGGCAGAAGGCTATTGGAGCCGTTCGATGCTCTGCGAGGATGATGCTCCTGGCTATGAGACGAGCGGAACGGCTTTCTTCATCTATGGTATGCTTTGGGGTGTGAACAACGGTTTGCTGCCAGCTGCGAAGTATAAGCCTGTGATTGAGAAGGGATGGAAATACTTGTCAACGATTGCTTTGCAGAGCGATGGTTCTATCGGTTTTGTGCAGCCTATCGGCGAGAAGCCTGACCCAACCAAGACGGTGGATGCTCATTCTCAGGCTCCTTTCGGCACGGGTGCTTGGCTCTTGGCTGCTTGTGAATATGCGAAATACTGCAAATGAGGGTTTTGATTCGGCGGAGATGCGCCGAACACGGGAAAAAGAAACGAAAATACGAAGAACGAAAAACAAACTAAAACAATAATCATTACGACATGAAAGACTTTTTAAAATATGTGCTGGCTACGGTTGTAGGCATCATTGTGGTCGGACTGATTTGCACCATCATTTCAGTCATCACGCTCCTTGGCTTGGCAAGCAGTTCGACGGTGTCTGTTCCAAACGATGCAGTGCTGGTGCTGAAGCTGGACGGCTCTATCATGGAGCGTTCGCAGGACAATCCATTTGGTGGTGTTCTGGGTAGTAGTACAGAGCAAATGGGACTCGACGACGTTCTGAAGGCGATTAGTAATGCCCAGAACAACGACAAGGTGAAGGGCATCTACATCGAAGCAGGCAACTTTGGTGGTGCTACTCCTGCTCAGCTTCAGGAAATTCGCCAAGCTTTGGTGAAATTCAAGAAATCGGGAAAATTCATCGTTTCCTACGGCGACCAATACACCCAGGGCACTTACTACTTGGCATCTGTTGCCGACTCTGTTGTCATCAATCCTGAAGGTATGATTGACTGGAAGGGACTGTCTTTCCAGACCATGTATTATAAGGATGTGCTCGACAAGCTGGGCGTGAAGATGGAGATTTTCAAAGTGGGAACCTACAAGAGTGCTGTTGAGCCTTACTTCCTGACAGAAATGAGCGATGCCAACCGCGAACAAATCACAGTGTTCAGCGATGAAATCTGGAAGCAACTGCAGAGCGATGTTGCCAAGTCGCGCAAGATAGCCTACAATCAACTGAACCAACTGACCGACGAAGGATTGACCGTCAAAGAGACCAATTACTATTTGAAGAAGAAACTCGTGGATAAGGTGGCATTCTCGGACGAAGTGCCACAGATGTTGGCTTACTGCATGAACAAGACGAAGGCAGGAGACTACAACACGATTTCGGTGGAAGATTTGGCTGCAAGCACATCGAATGAGCCAAAGGGCACAAGCGGAAATGTGATTGCTGTGTATTATGCAGCAGGCGACATTGTGCAGTCGGATGAGTCTTCGTTGGGCAGCATGGGCGAAGTGATTGCTTCCGACAAGGTGACCAAAGATCTGAAAGACCTGGCTGATGACGACGATGTGAAGGCTGTTGTGCTGCGTGTGAACTCCCCTGGTGGTAGCGCATTCGCCAGCGAACAGATTTGGCACCAGGTGATGAATATCAAATCGAAGAAACCAATCATTGTGTCGATGGGTGGTTATGCGGCTTCGGGCGGTTACTACATTTCGTGCGCTGCTGACTACATCGTTGCTGAGCCTACCACGCTGACTGGCTCCATCGGCATCTTCGGTGTATTCCCTGTGGCAGAAGAACTCATCAACAAGAAGATTGGCATACACGCCAACACGGTCAAGACCAACCAGTTTGCCGACTTTGGCGACTACACTCGTCAGATGACAGAGGCAGAGAAGAACGCTCTGCAGACATACATCAACCGTGGCTACGAACTCTTCACGAAGCGTTGTGCCGACGGCAGAAAGATGTCTCAGGATTCTATCAAGGCCATTGCTGAAGGTCGCGTATGGACAGGCGAACATGCGTTGAAGATTGGTTTGGTGGATAAGCTTGGCAACTTGGACGATGCTATCGAAATCGCCAAGCAGCGCGCCAATGTGAAGGAAGCCACTATCCTCTCCTACCCTGCCAAGTCGTCGTTCTTCGAACAGCTGATGGACAAGGCCAACAACACCGACAGCTATGCCGATGCCAAGATGAGGGAACTGTTAGGACCTGAGTTCTACAACTTCTTCATGAATCTCCGTTCACTCGACAAGAAGGGGTCGGTGAATGCACGTGTGCCATTCTATGGCAATTTCAACTTGTAATTACAGACAGACTATATTTAAGAAAAATAATCAGACAAAACGTTCTCTTTCTTCTGCATGGAAGGTGACCACATAAAGATATGCAAAGCACTCCTGCCATTTTCCTGGCTCTACGGGATGGCAGTCAACTTGCGCAATGTTCTGTTCGACAGCGGAGTATTGCCAAGCGAGCGCTTTGACATACCGGTGATATGTGTGGGCAACATCACAGCAGGAGGAACGGGCAAGACTCCGCACACGGAATATCTCATTCGTCTGCTCTCGGAGCAGAGCCAGGTGGCAGTGCTGAGTCGTGGGTACAAGCGGAAGTCGACAGGCTACATCATGGCGAATAGCGACATGCCGATGACGTTGATTGGCGATGAGCCTTACCAGATGAAGCACAAGTTCCCTCGCATCCACATGGCAGTCGATAAAGACCGTCGCGAAGGCATCCGACGGCTGTGCGACAAGAAGGTGTGGCCTGCCACAGATGTGGTTCTCCTTGACGACGCTTACCAGCATCGCTACGTGCAGGCTGGTATCAACATTCTGCTGATGGACTACCACCGACTCATCTACTTCGACGAACTCTTGCCAGCAGGACGGTTGCGCGAACCAAGGTCGAGCACACAGCGAGCCGACATCGTCATTGTGACGAAATGCCCTACTTCCATCACACCAATGGAGGAACATGGCATCGCCCGTTCGTTAGGAATGCAACCTTGGCAGAAGTTGTTCTTCACTCACTTCAAATATGGCGCACTCCGACACATCAAGAATGGCTCGGAAATAGAGCTGAAAGAACTGATGGGTGGACAATACAACGTGGTGTTGCTCACGGGCATTGCATCGCCTCAGCAAATGGAGTACGACTTGAAGAAATACTGCAACTTCACTCCGATTCACTTCTCCGACCATCACAACTTCACGGACAGCGACATCCAGCGCGTGAAGGACACGATTCAGAGGGTGAAGAAAGACGGAAAGAAAACCATCGTCATCACCACGGAAAAGGATGCCACCCGACTGAAGGACAACAGGACTTCGCTTGTGGAAGGCATGGATGTCTATGCCCTTCCTATTGAAGTGGAGTTCTTGGACGATAGAGGCAATGAATTTGACCAAATGATTTTGAACTATGTACAAACGAATTCAAGAAACAGCGTCCTACTTAAAAAGCAGGATGACAACAAAGCCTGAAACGGCTATCATTCTCGGCAGCGGACTGGGACGATTGACCGAGGAAATTGATATAGAAAACGAAATATCTTATACAGAGATTCCGAATTTTCCAGTTTCGACAGTGGAAGGACACAGCGGAAAGCTCATCTTCGGAAAGTTGGGCGGAAAGGACATTTTGGCGATGCAAGGCCGCTTCCACTACTACGAGGGCTACTCCATGCAGGAGGTGACCTTCCCCGTGCGAGTGATGCACGAACTGGGCATCAAGAACCTGTTCGTTTCGAATGCCGCCGGCGGCACCAATCCAGCATTCCACGTAGGTGACCTCATGATTATAGAGGACCAAATCAATGCCTTGCCTGAGAATCCGCTCCGTGGCAAGAACATTCCAACAGGTCCTCGCTTTCCAAGCATGCACGAGCCTTACGACCACGAATTTATCCGCATCGTGGAGGAAGCAGCCAAAGAGCACAACATCCCTGTGCAGAAGGGTGTGTACCTTGCCACTCAGGGACCCACTTACGAAACGATGGCAGAATACCGTATGTTCCGCAGCTGGGGAGGCGATGCCATCGGCATGTCCACCGTGCCCGAAGTGATAGTGGCAGTGCATCAAGGGATGCGCGTCTTCGGCATGTCCATCATCACCGACCTCGGCGGATTTGGCGAAGCCGTGAAAGTGACACACGAAGAAGTGACGGCTGCTGCCGATGCAGCCCAGCCAAAGATGACCCTGCTGATGAAAGAATTGATTCAGCGAATGTAAGCTTTTTACCATCTTTTCATTTCTTCAGACCATTTCTCAAATCAAAAACAAGAATCAATGACTCAGATTTCTACGCTTGGTGAATTCGGACTCATCAAGCGTTTAACAAAAGATATAGAACTCAAAAATCCAGAAACGAAAAAGGGTGTGGGTGATGATTGTGCTGTGCTTTCATACGATGGCGAGAAGGAAGTTCTCGTCACAACAGATTTGCTGATGGAAGGCGTACACTTCGACCTCACCTATATGCCGCTGAAGCACTTGGGCTACAAATCGGCGATTGTGAACTTCAGCGATGTGTATGCGATGGGAGGCACTCCCAAGCAGATTACCATCAGCTTGGCTCTGGGCAAACGCTTCTCCGTGGAGGACATGGACGAATTCTACGAAGGACTGCGCTTGGCTTGCGACGAACATGGTGTGGATATTGTGGGAGGCGACACGACTTCTTCGATGACAGGACTGGCTATCAGCATCACGTGCATTGGGGAATGTGCAAAGGGGCAAGCCATCTACCGCAATGGTGCCAAAGAAACGGACCTCATCTGCGTGAGTGGCGACTTAGGTGCTGCCTACATGGGACTCCAACTGCTGGAACGAGAAAAGGATGTTTATTATGGACAAGTGGCAGATGCAAAAGCCAAAGGCAAAGAGCCAACAGATTTCCAGCCTGATTTCGCTGGAAAAGAATATCTGCTGGAACGACAGATGAAACCCGCTGCACGTCGCGACATCATCCAAGCGTTGCGAGAAGCTGGCATCCAACCCACTGCCATGATGGACATTAGCGACGGACTGTCGTCGGAACTCATGCACATCTGCTCACAGTCGAATGTGGGCTGTCGCATCTATGAAGAACGCATTCCTCTCGACTACCAGACAGCTGTGATGGCAGAGGAACTCAACATGAATGTAACGACTTGTGCGCTGAACGGTGGCGAAGACTATGAATTGCTTTTCACCGTTCCAATTGCCGACCACGAGAAAGTGAGCAACATGAAAGATGTGAAACTCATTGGCCACATCACAAAACCCGAACTCGGTCTTGCGCTCATCACTCGCGATGGCAACGAATTCGAACTCAAGGCTCAGGGCTGGAATCCTCTGAAAGATGAATAACAAACTCATCGACGACACGAACAATCAACAAATTTCTCCTTGCTCTTCAGCGAATGCGAAGGATGAGTCAGCACGTAAGGAAAAGACCTACAGACGAGGGAGTATGAACAACATTCTCTTCCTCGTTCTCGGACTTTTCCTGGGATTCGTAGGCTACCTTCTGATTGACCGCTATTATTACCACGCTGAGAAAATCCATTTCCAAAAGAACGACACGCTTCACCTCGAAGATGGCTCCACCTACTTGGGTGAAATCAATGCCGATAAACAACCCCACGGCTACGGAATGCTTACCACATCCGAAGGCAAACGCCTATCGGGAGAATGGACCAACGGGCGACTCAACAAAGGCACACTCCTCACCGACCAGTACGAATACGTTGGCAGTCTGCGCAATCTCGTGCCCGATGGGGATGGAAAAATGATTTATGCTTCCGACTCCACCTTCATTGGCAGATGGCAACAAGGCAAACGTCATGGCATTGGCAAACTCATCTTCAACCCCGACAGCATGGTGTTTGGACGATGGGACAACGACACACTTTTGCTGCCCAATCCTTTCAAGATTGGAGAGCGAGTCTATGGCATCGACGTATCGCGTTTTCAGCACAGCATCGATTGGGGCAACCTGGCTCTACATTCCGACTCGCTCGGACGCATTTCGAAAAATGGATGGGTGGAAGGCGAACCAGGCTACTATTTCGGCAAGACTGATTTCAAGTATTTGCAACCAGTTCATTTCGTTTTTATGAAATCAACCGACGGAGCCTATCAAATCGACCCGTTCTACTATCGCAACCACAACGCTGCGCGTGAACGAGGTATCACCGTGGGCATTTACCACTTTCTACGTTTCGAGCCCGTTGAAGAACAAATTGAGAATTTCATCGCCAATGTGCAGATGGAAGCAGGCGACCTGCCTCCTGTGCTCGACATTGAAGACGACAATCGCCACCACGCTCTCACCCAGCACAGCGAAGCCTATCTCAGCATGGCAGTGTCGTGGCTTCATGCCATCGAAGCCCATTTCGGTGTGCGCCCCATCATCTACATGAACAAAAACAACTATCTACGCTATGCGGTCGGCACAGAGTTAGAACAATACGACTACTGGATTGCCAACTATAACAGGACGGCACAAGACCCCGAAATAGAAGGCAAATGGAGATTTTGGCAAGTGAGCTGCAAAGGTGCTGTCAATGGAATTCAATACAAGGACATGAGCCATGTGGACCTCGATGTTTTCCACGGCAATCTTTCCGAATTCCATCAGTACGTTGAAACTCACGGCATTAAGAGAAATGAAAAATGAGCAAAGGCCGTTCGATGACTGCTCTTCTTTTTGTCTCATAAAAGTATGTCGACCCAAATTGTAACATAATCGTAACATCGCACGTTAAATGTCTCTCCACTTTTTTATATATTTTTGCATTTTGTTAATCATACTATTAACTCATATTCCAAAAAGTATTTTCAATCAAGCATTTACATAATACGTTTTATTATTTATGGAAGATTCACAAAGTTATTTGATGCTTACCTTTCGCTTGTTAGGTTCGCTGGCACTTTTGATGTACGGCATGAAGACGATGAGCGACGCGTTACAGAAATTAGCAGGTCCTCAACTCCGTCATGTGCTGGGAGCCATGACCACGAATCGCTTCACGGGAATGCTGACAGGCGTTGGAGTGACAGCAGCCGTGCAGTCGTCAACAGCCACTACCGTCATGACCGTCTCCTTCGTATCGGCTGGATTGCTGACCCTTGCCCAAGCCATCTCCGTCATCATGGGTGCCAATATCGGCACAACACTGACGGCTTGGATCATGTCGGCAGGCTTCTCCTTCAACATCACCGACTTCGTCTATCCTGCCTTTCTCATCGCCATCATCCTCATCTACCGCAAGAGCCACCGAGTGGTTGGTGACTTCCTGTTCGGTATCGCCTTCATGTTCTTAGGACTGGGCACACTGCGCCAAACAGGAATTGACATGAACATCGGCTCCAATCAGGCAGTGCTGTCGTTCTTCTCGTCGTTCGACCCGCAGAGCTTCTCCACCACCCTGCTCTTCCTGCTGATTGGAGGCATCCTGACCATGTGCGTGCAGTCGTCAGCCGCCGTCATGGCCATTACGATGATTCTATGCTCAAGCGGAGTCCTCCCCATCTATCAAGGCATAGCACTCGTGATGGGCGAAAACATCGGAACCACCGTCACCTCCAACATTGTGGCACTCTCAGCGGGTACACAAGCACGTCGTGCCGCCTTCGCCCACATGTTCTTCAACCTCTTCGGAGTGTGCTGGATTCTCATTGTGTTCCGCCCATTTGTCAATATAGTCTGCGACCTTGTGAACTACGATGTCACCATGACCAAGGAAAGCGTCAGCAACGCCGTGTTCCTGAAGAATTCAGCCAAACTGAGTTTCGTGCTGGCAGCATTCCACACCTGCTTCAACCTCGTCAACACAGGCATCCTCATCTGGTTCATACCTCAGATTGAGAAACTCGTTTGCTACGTCATCAAGTCGAAAAACGAAGACGAAGAAGACTCACGTCTGCAATATATTACTGCGGGTATTATGAAGACACCTGAAATCTCCGTTCTCCAGGCTCAAAAGGAAATCACACTTTTCGGCGTGCGCATCCAGCGCATGTTCCAGATGGTACGCGACCTGATTGACGAGCGAGACACAGATAAGTTCGCCAAGCTCTACAGCCGCATTGAGAAGTACGAAGGCATTTCCGACAACATGGAAATCGAAATCGCCAACTACCTCGAACAGGTCAGCGACTCACACCTCTCCGACGAAACCAAGCAGAAGATACGTCAGATGCTCCGTGAAATTGGCGAAATCGAATCGATTGGTGACGCATGCTACAACATTGCCCGAACCATGAACCGTCGTCTCCAGTCGAACAAAGACTTCAACGAGACCCAGTACAAGGAGCTGCACGAGATGATACAACTCACCGACGATGCCCTCACCCAGATGAACCACGTGATGCAAGGCCGACGCGAAGACCAGAGCCTCAAGGAAACATTCCGCATCGAAAACGAAATCAACGCCATGCGCGACCGTCTGAAAGCACAGAACATCCAGTCCATCAACGAGCATGAGTACGACTACGCCATTGGAACCATGTTTGTAGATTTGATTAGCGAATGCGAGAAACTTGGCGACTACGTGGTGAACGTCGTTCAGGCAAGGTTAGGAAAACCATCCGTCGAAGAGTAATTATTGCGAGTCTAAGGTCTAAAGTCTGAGGTAGCCTTTGACCTTTGACTTTCGACCTTTGACTTTCGACCTTTGACTTTTTCCTGACTTCGTCACCCTAAAATATTGTTTTTTTTATTTGCTTGATACAGAACTATTTGTATCTTTGTGTCACCCAAATATGGG
>OCVV011079410.1_pt1 | contig 22740 bp, 19 predicted proteins | sample 1539721 | NCBI WGS metagenome assembly OCVV01 (sample SAMN02144230, study PRJEB22623) | gut metagenome | biome: sheep rumen | host: Ovis aries | place: New Zealand
CCAAAATCTCCCCAATCAGTTAAAACAACTCCATCACCACCTAACTTAAAGTTAGCCCAAATAGAATTTCCAATATTTTCAAACCAATCATAAGTTCTACCATACCAACCACACCATGTTGATGTACCAGGAGCACTTACAAATGATACTTTTGCATCTTTTAATTTTTTTAAATGTAAATCAAACGGATAATTTGCATCATAACCCCAATCAAGATAAACCATATTTTCAGGCATATCTTCAAGCGATGCATTATGTCTAACTAAAACATCACCCCAAATCATTGGAGTCTTACCATATTTAATAATTTCATTAGCACATTTGATTGCAAACTTTTTATATACATCATCTACAGATGTCTTTTCAGCTTCCTCTTTACTCTTTCCTAAGCCAAGTTCAAATGGTTCATCAAAGTTCATGTTAAAATATTTACTATTTGAATGAGGAATCATATCCTTATACATCTTCTTTACAAGTTCAAGTGAACCTTCATCATTAGGATCTAGAGTAGATGGTCCTCTATGACTTCCCCACAAGAACAATCCATCTTCTTTTTCTGCTAAATGTTTTAGCTCAGGTTTAGCTAACCATTCTTGCATATGACCAAATCCATTTTCATTACCTACAAGATCAATTGCATTCTTGTTACAATAAGCTTCAATTTCCTTATATTCTTCAATAGTTACATAACTATTCTCTTGAAGATATTGAGGGAATGTCTTATATTCAAAACTAAATCCTTCAACGTATAATTCCAAGTGATTCATCTTTAAATCAGACATGATATCAATTAAATATTTAATTGTCTCAATCTTAGGAACCTTATTACGGCTAATATCTAACATGAATCCTCTCATCTTCAAATCAGGTTCATCTTCGATATGAACACAATCTAATGATACTGATTCAACCTTCTTACTAGCATTAACCATTTGCTTCAAAGTTTTAACAGCATAATAAAAACCACTATAGCCAGATGCATAAACATCGATACCGTTTTCTTTAGTTTCGATGACATATGCTTCATCTTTTAATTCAGAGTTTTTAAGAAACTTGATATTGCTTGCTTTCTTTGAAGATTTTTTATATTTCAAAAAAGTTTTTAATTGAAAACATGCGTTTTCCACATCTTTGTCGAAGAAGACAACACAACTTTCCAAGTTACATTTCTTCTCTTTTTCTAAATACATTGCTTTTTGCAACTTTACATTAGGATAAATTTTATACATAAAAAGCCTTTCCGTGCATTTTGCATACCTTTACTATCATAGTATAACATATCACTAGCACGAAATACAAGCGTTATCTTTTTTAGTTGCATTTAATTCATTTTTATTTCAAAACTATGATGTATTGATTTTTTATTTTTTCCTTAATTTTTTCCTATTATTTTTAATTGCATATAATTGCAAAAAAAAATCGAGCCTTTGTTAGGTTCGATTAATTTCATATATATTTTGTTTAGTCTTTCTTACTGATTATTTATCTAATGATTGATACCCTATTCGCCTTATTTTTCAATAGGTTTTTTGGTCTTAATTTCAGATATAACAACACTTCCAACTAATAGATCTGCAAAAGCGATTGAAATTGTCTCTTTATAAAAAGCATTGATTTCAGCTTCAGCCATAAAGAAACTATCATAGCAACATACATAAGCAACTTCTTTTCGAAATACTTTTCGTTTGCCTCTTAAAACATGAAGAGTGTCGCCTTTTTGAAACTTACTTATAATTTGTTCCTTTAATTCGCTCATTGTCAGAGCTACTTCAGTTGCTTCGACAGTTTTCAATCTCATTAGTCGATATAACCCTCTGTGCTGTAATTGTTATAGCCTTTTTTAATCTTTAAAATAATTGTTCCATCAGCCATAACAGTTTTATCAATAATTTGGAACTTTTCAGCAAGAGCCATCTTAGATAAATAAAGTTCTAGGTCCTTTTGAGGAATGCAGTCATTCGTATAATCAAATATTAATGTTTGTTCTATGCATGCAGATAATATTCTTTTCATAAAAATTTCCTCCACTATTCATAATTAAATTATATCAAAGATAAAAAAGAAATGTAAACAAAAAATCAAAATTCATTTTTTTATTTTTGTTTTTTTTCTTTTTTAAACTCTTCAGACTCCTCTAAGGAGTACTTGCAACCACAATATTCTTGCCTATATAATCCATATTCTTTTGAAAAAGCAATTGATTTTTTATATCCATCCTTTTTTTTAAAATCTGAATACAAAAATTTTATACCATATTTCTTTTCTAGTTCTTCCCCAATTTCATTTATCCACTCGCTATTCTTATAAGGGCTAATAGAAAGTGTAGTAGTAAAATAATCATATCCATCAAGCTTAGCTTTCTTTGCTGTTTCTTCAAGTCTAAACTTATAACAATAATAACATCTCCTACTTCCTTCTTTTAATACCTTATAGTTTTTCACATTTGATATCGAATCAATGAATTTTTCTTCTTCATATTCTCCTTTTAATACTTTCGCATTTGGTATCAAACAAAATTGTTTATACCTTTTTTCAAATTCTTCAAGGGGATAAATATTCGGATTATAATAGAACAAAGTGATATCGAAATATTCCTTTAATTCGTTCAATACTTGTGTGGAACATGGTCCACAACAAGCTTGAACTAATATCGTTGGTTTATTGTTATGATCTAATCCATTAACAATATCTTGATATTTCAAATAATAATTAATTTTATCCATCTTCTTATAAAGGCTTGCTATCTTTAGTGATTGTAGCTAAATAGTTTTGACGCATTCTTTCAAAGCATGCATTCTTATTAGTTGTGAAGCTAGAATATGTGAACATAGTGAATCCGGAAATATTATCAAAGTTTTGATTATATCTTAATTCGTCCGCAATCATTTCATCATTACTCCAAACACCAGTATCAGTAGCTCTATAAATAGCCATACCAATAAACAATTTAGTATTTGTCTCTCTAGCTCTTTCACTCCACCACTTAACAATATCAGCATATTTAACTACATCAGTTCTCTTGCCATCTTCACTTTCACGATAATTATCAAATCCCCAATAGCATTGAGGGGTAACATAATCTATCCAACCTTCTTGCATCCATTTAATAACATCTGAATATAATGGAGCTTCATATCCTTGTAATGCACCAGGCATATTATCACTACCTTTATCCCAGCCACCTTCTTTTCCTTCTTTTCTATACCATTTAGAATTAGTTCTATAAACGGCAAAAGGACTGATACCAAAATCAATATGTTTATCTAATGTTGCTAATGCATCATGAATCTTCTTAATCATCATATTGACATTATGACGTCTGAAATCATCTAGTGATAATTCAGGTGCAATCTTTTGATGTTTTTCTTCTTCCTTATCATCAATAATAGGATCATATGGATAGAAGTAATCATCGATGTGGAAACCTTGAACATCATAGTTTTGTGCAATTTCCATAACAGTATCTCTAATAAAGTTTTGTACAACTTCACTAGCTGGGTCTAAAATCAAATGATGTAACTTAGTTTCCAAAACTAATTCTGGATGTTTCTTTGCAAAGTTATTATCATCAAGAGTTGCTAGATATCCTTCTTTTCCTCCCCACTTTGTGATATCGCTATTTGTTACACGATATGGGTTCATCCAAGCATGAATATCAATTTTTGCTTTTTTAGCTTCTTCCAAATAACAAGCAAGGAAATCATAACCAGGATCTTGTCCTTCTTTTCTTTCCTTATTCAAATACTTACTATAAGGATTTAATTTAGATTTATATAAAGCATCATTAGTAGGTCTAACTTGTAAAACAATTGTATTAAGATGATATTTTTTACATGTCTTAATTACATCTTTAATATTCTTCTTAGCTTCTTTAATTCCTTTTTCAGTATTATCTGTTGGAATTAAATCAATGTTTTCTACAGTACTAAACCAAACACCACGAGATTCTTTTTTCTTTTGTTCGTATACTTCAGGAATTTTAACGAGTTCTTTTGAACCATAATAATTAACGTAACTAGTTCTATCAAATTCCTTAACATACTTATATTTCATATTATCAATCCATCTTACTTCAGCTAATACATCTTCTAAATGAGCATACATAAAATTAGCAAGTAAACTTCTAAATCTGATAACTTTATTATTAGCTCTAGTTGGGTGAACTCTATTTGATAATAATGTATATCCAAAACCATTTGCTCTATCAATTACGATATTAGTTCCGGTAAAACCAGTATGACATATAACTTTATCAGAGCATAAATCGCCAGCATTAGTATTATTGCATTTTGTAATCCAACCTAATCCTCTTGCTTCGCCTTCAAGCCCATTGCCATCTAAATCTCTTACTTGTGGTCTTGAGAATAAATCAATAGTTCTCTTACTTAAAATTCTCTTACCTCTAAACATTCCATCGTTAAGAAACATCTCAATGAAATTGCTTAAATCACTGACAGTTGAGAAGAATCCGGCATGACCAGCAACACCACCTAAATTATGAGCCATTTCATCGTGAACATATCCTCTATCATATGCTTTCAAGTGCTCGCGGTATTCTGTTGTAGCACAACGGCTAGCATCTTTTGGATTATATCCAGAGTCAACCATTTCTAATGGTTTGAATATATTTTCAGTTGCAAATTCATCAAGACCCATTCCACTTATCTTTTCAACAATCAAACCAAGTAATACAAAGTTTAAATCTGAATATCTAATTTGTGAATGTCTAGGGTAATCATATTCAATCTTCATAATGCCATCTATAATTTGCTCTCTATTCATATTATGGCTACCAGCAAGTCCAGGTCTCATTCCTGATGTATGAGTTAATAAATCCCAAATAGTAACTTCAGGATGACTAAAATCAGGTAAATAAAAACTTACAGAATCATTCAATCTAAGTAATCCACGTTCTAATAAAATCATAATACATGTTGTTGTACTAACAACTTTAGAACATGAAGCCATATCATATATTGTGCTTAAATCATTTACTTCTTCTTCAGGATATTTTGCTTTTAATCCAACAGAAGTCATATATCTAGTACCATCTTTTTTTACAATAGCAAAATTACATCCAGGAAATACACCATTTTGAACAGCTTCTTCTAACATCTTATTAATAGTTTTTAACATAATTATCTCTCCCATTTATATTATTTTAATTGTTAAAATTCATAAGCTAAATAGCCAAATCTATCATTGAAATTGTTATAACAAATCTTATCGATGTCTTCATCACTCAATCCTAAACTCTTTAATCCATCAATCATACGATATGCAAATGTAGCATCAGGAATATTAACTAGATTAGAATTTGGAAATTCAACCAAATAATCCATAAAATCAAAACCAAAACATACATTATCAACACCCATAATATCAATAATATGTTTTACATGTTTCATAAAATAATCAAATGTACGCTTTTCTTTATCTTCATTAATAAATGAAGATGCAAGTGTTATACCAAATAAACCATCAACTTCTTTTAATGCTTTTAATTGTTCATCATTTAAATTACGAACATGATTGCCATACTTCTTGCACAATCCATGTGAATAAATAATGTTCTTTTTCACAACTTTTAAAGCATCCCAAAAACTCTTTTCATTAGTGTGAGCTAAGTCAATAATCATACCTAACTCTTCCATATGCTTTAATAATTCTATGCCTTCTTTAGTAAATCCTCTGTCAGGATTAGATTTAGCACCAGTTGCCCATTTATTTTCCTCATTCCAAGTAACCATAGCATGTCTAAATCCCATTTTATATAATTCATCAAGTTCACTAATCTCATGAACATTTCTTAAACCTTCTAAACCTAGTATTACTTTAAAATCTGGCAAGCTTTCATTCTTTTCTTTTTTCAAATCCTCTAGAGCAATCTTACATGCTTCAATGATATCAAAATCAAACTCAGAATACATTGTCCAAATTGATCCTTTAATAACGCTATTTCTCAATTGATTAGCGTGGTAATTAGTAAATCTCTTTTCAATTCCTTGACAATGTCTAGTCCAAATATCATATAGCATATCACTATGACAGTCGAAAATCTTATGCTTTGGATTTACAGGGAAGTTTTTAGATAGATCACTAAATGACTCTCTATAAATTGCGGTATTAATTCCTTTATCGCTTACAAAGATTGTAGCACCACGTACAGTTCCATTATAATTACTGCTCATCGATTCACAATAAGCACCTGTACAATATACTACTAAATTATCTCCATCCTTTGCTTCTTGAACCATTGTATCAGTAGCAACAATATCTCCACTTTCACAACAAGGTCCAACAACATCACACAAAATCTTTTTACCATTAATGTTACTAGCATTATCTACTTTATATTTAGCTCCATATAAAGCTGGTCTAATATTGTCTGTCATTCCCCCATCAGCAAACACATATGTTTTTCCACCATATGTCTTTTTAATGCCACCACAAGTATAAACAGTTACACAAGAATCACCTACAATACTTCTTCCGGGTTCAATTAAGAATTCTTCAATTCCAAGTCCCTTCTCTTCGTTGTATTTTTCCACAACATCAACCATTCCACTTAACATCTCATCGAGTTTGATTTCTTTATCATCTTCTAAATATTTGATACCGAAACCACCACCTAAATTAAGTGTTCTAATCTTAATACCATTTCTTTCTTCAATTCCTTTAATGAATTCAAGCATTACACTTGTGGCTTCATAAAAACTTTTTGATTCATTGATTGAAGAACCGATATGTGAATGATATCCATCCATATGAATATATACATTCTTCTTACAAATAGAAATAAATTCATCTTGTAATTTTGTATCAAAAATACTTTCACCAAATTTACTATTCAATTTTGATGTTTGAATATATTCATGAGTATGCGCTTCGATACCAGAATTAATTCTAAGTAAGATATGAACATCTTTCTTCATCTTCTTAGTAATAGCGTCTACTTTCTCAAGTTCACTGATGCTATCTACTACTAAATATCCTACTCCTTTATCAATAGCAAATTCTATTTCATCTTCTTTTTTATAATTGCCATGTAACACAACATTTTTGAAATCAAATCCTGTTCTATCAATCATGGCAAGATCACCAAAACTAACACTATCTACCATCATCTTATATTCATTTAAGATATCAAGTAGATATGGTGCAAAGAATGCTTTTGATGCATAAACAACATGACAATTAACTTTTTTACTCACAAAATATTTTTTAAAAGTATCAAGTTTATTTCTTAAATGTTCTTCATCAAATACATATAATGGTGTTTTATATTCATTTGCTAATTCCTTGATTTTATACTTTCCTAAATATAATTGATTATCCTTTACATTCATTCTCAATGTTTGTAAATTACAAGTTTTTACTTCCATATGCTTATCCTCTATAATTAATATAATTTATAATATTCTTTAAACTCATTGATGACATCAACAAGTTCTTTTTTTGTCTTAACACTAGTTATTTTTTCTTTAAATGGCTTAGTATTTTGATATCCTTTTACATACCATCCAGCCATAGTTCTCATCTCTAATATTGCAATATATTCACCTTTAAGCTCAATCAACTCATTTAAGTGTTTCTCAAGCATATTAAGTTTATCGATGACCGTTGGCTTCTTAAATTCTGTATTTTCAAATCCAGCTTCAATCTCTTTAAAAATCCAAGGATTCCCAAAGCTTGCTCTACCAATCATCAACGCATCAACTCCAGTATATTCAATAAATCTTTTGGCATCATCAAACGATTTAATATCTCCGTTACCAATAACTGGAATTTTAACTGCTTCTTTGACTTTTTTGATATAGTCTAGGTTTACTTTTCCAGTATACATATCACTCTTAGTTCTGCCATGAATTGCGATAGCGCTAGCTCCAGCTTTTTCCATCGCTTTTGCAAACTCAACGCAATTAATACTGTTGTGGTCCCATCCAAGTCTAATCTTGACAGTTACTGGAATTTTGACTGCCTCTACTATAGCTTTCACAAGCTCATATGAGTGCTCAAGATCTGTCATTGCATATGCACCACTTTGGCTTTTAATAACTTTTTTAACAGGGCAACCCATGTTGATATCGATAATGTCACATTTAGTTCTCTCTTCAACAAGCTTCGCGGCAAAAACCATCTCTTTGATATCATAACCAAATAATTGGACAGCCGTATATCCATTATCTTTATCGCACATTGCCATGTCAATAGTTTTATCGTTTTCGTATAGTAATCCTTTGGCACTAATCATTTCAGTATAAGCTAATACAGCACCAAAATCTCTACACATATTTCGATATACTTCATTTGTATAACCGGCAAGTGGAGCAAGTATTAAATTGTTTTTAAATTTGATACTTCCAATACTAAATTCTTTCATAAAACATGTCTTCTTAAATTATCTTGATTATAACACAAATATATTCCTTTTTCTACAAATCACATAAAAAATAAGTCAAGAAAATAAATTCTTGACTTATTAATCACTTGAACCAAATCCACCAGTTCTTTCTTCACTAGCTTCATCGTCAACTGTAATACCATATTCTAAAAAGATACCTTGCGCAAATGCTTTGCCTTTTTCAATTTCCAAAACTTTAGTTCCATTATTAACAATCTTAATTTGAATGTGGCCTTCATTTAACGCATTGTAATAATCACTGTCAATAATTCCTACAGTGTTACATAGTCCCATTCTATACTTAAATCCTAATGAACTTCTTGGATAAATCTTCAATACCCATCCTTCATCAATTTTGCACCTTATTCCAGTACAAATTTTAATCTCTTCTTTTGGAGCTAAAACTAAGTTAAAAGGCATAAAGAAATCATAGCCAGCACTTCCACGTGTTGCCCTTTTTGGCAAGACTATTTCGTCATACGCCAAAACGTCAGAATCTTTTTCGTATTGTTCTTTTGATACTTTTTCAAACTTTGCAATTCTCTTCATTTTTTTCATCCTTTTTGATATCAAATTATAATAAAGGTAGTAATGTAGCTATAGCATTATTTATGATATGAACTATAGCAGGAGGGAATATTGACTTTGTCACATAGGCAATAGAACCAAGTGCTAAACCCATAAAGAAATATGGGAATATTTGAACATAGTCACCAGCATCAACAACGTGTATTAATCCAAATAATAGTGAAGTTGCAATGATACCAATAACAACTCTTGGATTTGTTACCTTTTCAAATTTGTTACCGATAATTGTACTTTGGATAATTCCTCTAAACACAACTTCTTCAACTATAGGTCCAGCAAAGATGACAACAGGATAAAATGCCCAAGATCCAAAAGCAGTAGTTATCGAATTGATAGCTTCTTCATTTGCGCTATCAATTTGTCCACCAGCAACAATACTAAATACATTACCTAAAACAGATGCAAGCAATACAACTTGAATACCTATTACAATTTCTAATATCTTTCTTCCAGCTGATTTATGTTTAAATATTTGAAAATCCAAATAGTAAACATCTGGCACCAAAAAGAATGATACACTTAAAAGTAATAAGTATAAAAACACATTCATGATAATTACATATGAAGTGCATCCAAGCTCACTAATTCCAAGTAGTGCACTTAGTGGACCACCAATAAGTCTAGTAACTAAAGGTGTAAACATTATAATTAAATAAAGAATAACATAGATACCCATCTTAAAGTATCTTTCATATTTTTTCCAAAAACTCATTTTTCTCACCTAATTATTATAAACGTACATACATTATATACATTAAAACAAAATTTTTCAATAAATAAACTTTTTAAAAATCAAAAAGATCACTAGAATCCTAGTGATCTTTATTATTATAATTTATTTTGGTTATTTTCTACTCTTCAATGTTATTACAATTGAACTTACTAGCATTACAACGCCAATAATTAAACTTGCAATAATTGTTGTATAGACTGTGGAAATGTCAAACATCAATCTAACACGTGAAATATCACAGTGTTGAACTATAGTTTTTCCACTATTTAATACAATGTTCGCATCAAATCCATAAGAATATAAATTATTTAAAATAACAATGACTAAATATGTAGTCGCAATTGATAATAAACCAATAATAATTGTAAATGGAATATAAGTTAAAATACTTAAAGCAACTAAGTCTTTATTCCTTACGCCTAGCATTGATAACTTAGTAATTGACTCACGTTGTCTAAATTCTTTTAGATAAATAAAACCAATTGCTAAAACTACAGCTACAGCTAAGAAGAATGTACTTAAACTATCCATTACTTCTAATATTGAATTTCCTGTCATTGCCCCTTCATCATTATAATACATTGAATATAGATAATATGGAGATAAGTTTCCAACAGTTGTGTAATATGATTCATCTAATTGAACGTTACGAATCAAACTACTCTTCATATAAACATATTCACCACTGATTTCACCAAATACTTCTCCGTTTACCACAAAGTAAGTGTGCTTTGGAGCTACTTGGCTAGCCAAATCAGGATACTGTTCTACCAAATCATCATATTGTAATGCTTCATAATTTGGATATAACGATGCCAATCCATCATAGTCAACTTCCGCAAGCATTTCGCCCTTTCCTTCAACGAATTCAAGGTAAGCTCCTGGCATTTGCTCGATTGGATTTAAGCAATATCCTAAATCATATAATTTTTCCATCAATGAGTAACGTTGTAGATAACCTAATTTATCAAGATTTACAGTTAAAGAAGGAATATTTGGATTTTGTGCAGAATATAATTCATCATATAAATCATATCCAACATAATAATCGGGACATGATTTCTTAGATACGCCAACAATCTTTAAATCCTTTTTAACAATCTTTGAGTTAGTAACAAATGTAAGTGATAATGTTGAATTCTTAATTGTCTCAAAGAAAGTTTTAACTGAAGTATTTGTGAAATTACGATTATAAATAGCATTAACTGCATTAACAGATAAAATAATTTCATCATCTTTTAGCTCTGTACTTGTAGTAGATAAAGAAATAATTCTATCTTTTAAATCTGATTTAATATTATCATTATTTCCAGCTAAACCAAGTCCAGTATAATCATATTCATTTGAAAATGCTGATACCTTATTAGAAATTAGATTTCCATCATAATACATTCCAACGATATCAAATGAATCATTGTAATTATGATTTTCATATCTACCACCAAGTGGTTTTTGTAATACAACATAACCATTAGGTTGTAAACCAAATGAGTTCATATATTCTTCACTACCACTTTGTGTCTTAAAATTCTCTAATAAATAATATCTTTCTGAATCACTATTATATGTATAGAAATTTAATAAACCAGTATTGATAACACCAACTACTTTGTATACTTTCTTTTCATACATATAATAAGTATATGTTCCACCTAATGAGCCAGTAACTTGTGAATATGCATCATAAATTACAAATTCATTTGGTAAATCAACAGCCATTCTTCCATCTTCATCTTCATAAACTTCATATCCATTGTATTCGGTTAAACTCTCGTTCATTGGATAAGCCTTATATGTATCTAATAAGATATCATTAAGATCAACATCATATGTACCAATTACTGATTGAAGTGCATCTCCTGGATCCTTAGCTCTTCTTCTTAAATAATAATCAGCTACAGTATCAGTAACTAAAATCTCATTTTCATTTTCAGGTAATCTTCCACATGTCAAATCATATTTATTATTCTTATTATAAACATAATATGTAAAATTAGATGGTGAATAAGTTCTCCAATAAACACTAATTTCATTTACTTTTGTACTAGCCTTTGTATATTTTGATATCTTTTCAATAATCAAATTTTTGTATTCTAAATCACTAGTACCTTCATATGTGTCAACACCCTTCAAAGCACTACCTAAAATTGTCCTATCTGCGTTATCAAGTACGACATCGCCACTATCTACATTTTCAATGTAATAGAATGGCATATTTGCATCGCCCTTCTTAACAACATCGTATAAGTCAATATTATTATCAGCTTGAGTCTTTAAAGCACGTTTATCATCAAACTTAACCTGATTACTTGTTCCATAAAAATCATATTCTTGCTTAACAGCTTTTTGAGAATTAGTAATACTCAATATTGCAAAACCAATAATCAAAATAGCTATTACGAAGATATTAATAACCATACCAGTCTTTAAATGATATGCGAGAATAGGTCTTAATGAGAATGGTTTTGATTTTTTATCAGGAAGTTCTTTGCTTGTTTCAGTGCGTTTATTGTATACAACATCTTCTTCAACAAATCCATCAACTAATCTTACCATTCTATCAGCATATAGACTTGCTTTCTTAACGTCATGAGTTACTAATACAACAAGTTTATCTTTACTCAATTCTTTAAATAACTGGAATATCCTATGAGCATTTTTACTATCAAGAGCACTTGTTGGTTCATCAGCAAAAATAATCTTACAATCCTTAATTAAAGCTCTTGCAATCGCAACTCTTTGCTTTTCACCACCTGATAAAGCTTTTACTTTTTTCTTTTCGAAACCAGCAAGTCCTACACGTTCAAGTGCCTCGCTAATATTTGCTTCATTATTTTGAATATCTAAACATAATTTCAAATTATCTTCTACAGTCAAGAATTCAAATAATGAATTCTTTTGGAATACGAATGCAGATGTAAAGTTTCTATAATCCGCAATACCTGTATAATTTAATTCATTCAAATCGTGACCATCAACGCTAACAATACCTTCATAGTCTCTGTCCATACCACCTAAGATATTTATAAGTGTTGTTTTTCCACAGCCACTCTTACCAACAATAATATTAAGTCCTACTTCATCAAAACTTAAATTTAAATCGCTGATAACTTCTTTTCCTCTAGCATACTTTTTTCTTAAATGTTTAATCTCAATCATATGCTTTCACCTATAGATCCTTAATTATTTCAATTGGACTCTTCTTACAAATCTTGTATACCATTACAAGTAGACTAAAGATTATGATGAAGTAGATAATGAAGCTCCAACCTAATAAACTGCCATTACTAATATAGAAGAAATAATATTCCATTCTCTCTTGAGCTGTATTATAAATAAATTCAGTCATGAATAGTGGGAATACAAATCTTGTTAAACAATATGAAATAGCAAATCCAATTACAATATATAAAACTATTTCAAGTAAATATGGGACAATAATTTGTCCTTTTTTGATACCGAATGAGTATTCAATACCAATCTTCTTCTTTTCTGTGTTCATTGTCATTGAATTAATAATGAATGAGAACACGAATGTAATCAAAATAAATGTTAACAAGAATTCAATCATAACGTATTTTGAGCTTTCAGCTTTATCCCAAGTAACCTTAGCATAACTAAATGATTGATTTTGAATATTTTCATTATTTAATATCTCTCTATAATTATTATCAGTTAATCTGACAAGGAATCTACATCCTTTTTGTTTATCTTTAAATTGTTCAAATCGATCTTCTGAACAAATTAATTCATAAGGAGTCTTACATTCATATGTTGTCTTTGTTGAATCATAAACGCTAGTTGCTCTAAAACTAAATGTATATTTAGCACGTGAATGACACACAAATGAAACAGATGTTGATGAAGGCATCGCATCACTAAAATTCTTACGCAATAATTCTGTCCAAAATGCCTTAGAAATTGCACCATATTTTTTATTAAAATTACTAGAACCAGCAATTAAAGTAGGTGAATATGATGTCTTTTTTCTAATTGTGATATATACCTCTTGACTTGTAGAACTCTCGTATTGTGACTGACTCATTACCATGAACTTCGCATTTTCAACGTAATATGTCATCTCTTCCCACCATCTATTCTTTCCATCAAGATTTACATAGAAGGCATTGTAATACATCAAATTCTCATTGAAAGCCATTGAAGTATATAAATCAGTTGTATCATAATTTCTGAAGTTAACAAATGATGTCTTTACTATACCAGAAATCTTAAATTTGACACCATTAATAGAAATTGTATCTCCAATTTCTTTATAGCTATCAGTGTATTTATAGAAGCATTCATTCAAATAATCAGTAATAGCTATTTCATCATCTTCAGTAGGCATATCACCTTCTATACAACTGAATGTTCCATTATCCAAAATTAAATTATTTACTTCTGCTTTATAGAATTCCTTTGAATCATCATAGCCTACATCACTTAAGAAATAATTGATTCCATATACTTCAATTAATTTACTTCCATCGACAGTAGACATGTACTTACTAACCATATCAAAATATTCTAAACTGTCATCACTATCACTATATACTACGCTATAACCACTCGCAGCACTTGAAAGCTCAACAAACTCACATCCATATTCCTTTTGATATTTTGCATAAGCTGTACTTACATCATAGAATACATAACCGCACATTATTGCACCAATAAATGGTATCAAAATAATGAGCAAGAATATCGCTAGTGATCTACCAATGTTATGCAAAATGAAATTCTTTGTAAACTCAATTTGTTTACCAGCTTTAATCTTAGGGTCAACGATTTCTGTTGTTTCTTCTAAATCATTTTTCTTTTCTAAAACTTCTTGATTCTTTACAGTATCATTTAATACTGTACCGTCTTCAATAGCAATAATTCTATCGCCATATTCTTCTGCTGCTTCATCATCATGTGTAATAACGATTACTAAACGCTCTTTACTAATTTCTTTAAGTAAATTCATTACAATCTTAGTGTTCTTAGAGTCCAAATTACCAGTTGGTTCATCAGCAAGAATCATTGTTGAATTCTTAACTAATGCTCTAGCAATAGCAACTCTTTGCATTTGGCCAGATGAAATCTCTTTAACACTAGAATTCTTAATATCTTCGATATCAACTTTTTTAATTATCTCATCAATAATCGAAAAATCAGTTCTACCAAGTAACTCTAATGGAAGTTTAATGTTGTCATATACATTCATATCCTCTATCAAGTTATAATCTTGGAAAATCAAACCAACATATGAATTTCTATATCCGAATAATTTATTCTTATTTTCTTTAAAAATAGAACGACCATTAACAATAACATCACCTTCAGATGGTACATCAACTCCAGAAAGCATATTCATCAATGTTGACTTACCGCTTCCGCTTACACCAACAATAAATACTAATCCTTGGGAAGGAAAGTCAATAGACATATCATTTAACGCTTTGACTGTATCATATTCAGTTACATAAATTTTCGTTAAATTACTTACTTTCATGTTACTATCCTTTCGTCATATTTTTAATTAATCTTGTAGTGGTTTAATAATTGTTTCGTATGTCTTTTCCACAACCAAATCTTCAAACTCAACTTTAACTGTGTAGCTTACCTTTGTATCTTCTGTAACATACTTTTTAATTAATCCATTATCATCAACGATATCAGGATTATTTGATTTATATGTGAATTTTGCAGTATTCAAATTGTTAACTACAAAGAATTCGCACCATAATATTTCTTTCCAATCATCATATGTCTTTTGTCTAATCATTGTTTGAGGACACATTTTTCCTGAAAAGTTTCTGTGTTGCATTACTCTTGACATATCTAAATCATACATCTTAAGTAAGTGAGCTACTAAATTAGCAGTTGCTCTCATTGTTTCACTATATCTAGTGTTATCATTGATACATGTTTCGATACCGATTGAGTTTCTATTTCCTCCACCAGTTGATATCAAATTATATCCACTACTATAGTAATAAGTATTAATCCAATAATTTCCATTACTTCCCATTTCTGTATATAAACCAGCAGGAGTAATTCCATATTTATAATTTCCATAGTCATCAATTGGTGCCATACAATTTGATTTAACACCATTTATATATAAATAATTGTCTTTTCTAAATTCTAATTCCGGATTTCTACCAGCATATTTAACACCAGTGTCCTTTAAGTTAAATCTATTACTTCCATCACCAGCATGCCAAGCAACTTCATTTAATGGCATGTGTTGATAAATATCTTTATCATCAACTGTAAAATGCCATGAAACTTGTCTTGAATCAGTCATAATATTATGACCCCAACCTTCAGCTGTAAAATAGTTATCACCTGTATCATGAATAGTAATAAACTCAGTGCTTGACTTAGTCATTTGAGGTCTATTTGCGCTATTCCAAGGAACCATTGCATGCTTAACTTCTTTATATGGTAAATTTGCATTATGTGCGCTATTAGCGTATACAAATTCGCTACTATCTTTACCACTTAAAATCAAATCTTTTTCATTGATATCTTTATTTATGAAATGTAAATATCCATAATCATCAAACTTAGTTCCAGTTGCACTATTAGTTACAAATGTAACAAGATAACGTTGTTGATACTCATTAACATTCATTCTATCTAAAATATAATCAATCATTTTAGTTCTATCAAGTGTCTTAGCTTTGACTGATGTTGTTTGAACATAATCATTCATCTTAGCTTTTACTGTAAATTCAACTTCAGTATTGGCAATGAATGTCACCATTTCACCATAATTATTAAAAATCTTCTTATTACTAGATTCATAAATAAAACTTACAAATCCTTTATCATCTGTTATTGGCAAATCAATATCGCCAGTAGCATTTAAATTTTCTTTAAAATTCTCATTTAACCAAGCAATTCCAGCTTCTACATATTCTTTATCGTGTCTTCCTAATACATTCTTAATACACTCACCAGTAATAGTAAATTGATCATTTGTAACTGTTACTTTAAAAGAAACAGATGTATCAGTTACACCTTGATAAGTGTATTTACCTTTTGTAGAAACGATATCCTCGTTATTTGAAGTAACAACTATTCTTGAAGAAACATTACGATGCTTTAAAACTTCACTTTCCTCAGTAGGAAATACGATATCAGTATTAATATTATCTGGAATTAATTTATATACTTCAGACAAATATTCTTCTTCACTGATATATCCTTTTGCATATACTACATAATCAAATTCAAATGAACCTTCTCCAATAGTAACTTTTACATTAATTGTAATATCTTTACCAAGAGTATTTAATTTATATCTTCCTTCATTTGATAAATATGAAGGATCACTTGAAGTGAATTCAATTGAGCCAACTGTTCCATCATTAAAATAGAATTCATCTTCTGACATCATCTCTACTTTACTAGATACAACTTTATTATTTGTATCATTATTTAATGCAGCAACAATCTCTTTATAATACCCTTTATACTCAGTTGGAATATTGATGTTTTCATCATCATTATTCTCTTTGTCATCCTTATTGTTTTCACTTGTATCACAGGCAAATAAACCAAACAATAGTAAAAAAACAACTAATATAAATTTAAAATTATTTTTCATATTCTATCCTTTTCCAATAATTCCCTTATTACATTATAACATAATTAATGACAATTACAACAAAAGAAAATTAAAAGTGTGATTAGTTTATTTATTATCTTAAGGTTAACTTAAAGATACAAAAAATTATCATTAAAAAGGAACTCATCTTTAGTCCCCATACCCACACACTAAACAAGTTTAAGGCTGCTTCAGTTACGACCTGACCTGGTTCGCAGTCTAATGTTGGATATAGGTACCAAAAATGAGTTCCTACGTATTCATTATAATTATTTTTTCTCAATTAAGCAAGATAAATATTCAGTAATTTCTTTTGCATTATCCAAACAATGTATATTGATATAATCATTATAGTCATTAAAGATGATGGAAACCCTTTGAGGATATAGACCCTTTTTAATTTGTACAAAGTTGATGTCCTTAATTAAAACATAACTATCGAAATTAATATAATTACCTTTCTTGTTCATACAAACATTGTAATATACCCTCTCTTCAGTAATCACAATTTCATCTTGCCCAAAAAACTTAGAGTAATTTTTATAACTTGCGTTTGTTTGATATATCACAAAGAACAAATAAACTATCATTGATATTATCAATATAGTAAACCATTGAACGTAGTAACGCGCAATATAAGCAACAATTGTTGCCAAGAAAAATACATGCATACTAGTTAGCATACTAAGTAGTAAAAAACTACTTTTTTTGCATTTATTTCTTCCTCTTAATTTTACAACTTCACTATCTAATAACGTCATTATCTATTATTTGATGCAAACTCTTCGTATTTAGATTCAATTGTATCTAATCTATTTACAACTTCTTGATACTTAGTTTGAACTTCTCCTTCTTTTGATGCTATATCGTTGTAAGAAGAAATAATTTTAGCGCATCTTTCTTTACCTCTTCTCTCAACTCTTTTTTCCATTTTAAGTCTTGCTTTTTCAGCCTTAATACTTATCTTATTAAGTTCTAACGAAACTTGTTTATACGCGATACTTTCGGAATTAAAATCTTTTATTAATTCTTTTATATAATTACTCTTTTCTTCTCTTTTCTTTTCGTTTGTGATACCAGATTCTTCTTCATTCATAGTTTCTTTTATATCACTGCCATATAATTCTTGATAATCCTTTACCACATTAGAAAGATTTGTATAAACGCTGATATCATTTATAAATTTTTTGGGAGCATAGTTTTCCCATTTTGCATATAGTGTTAAGTTTTCTTCAATAATTTTATTAGGATCAAATGAAACTTTTAATTCACTATCCTTGCACCATCCACTAAAACTATATCCCATTTTAGTACTATCTGGCACATGAATCATAAATCCATATTCAATTGTCATTGGACTAACTGGAGTTCCTCCGTTAGTCTCAAACCTAACAACTACTGCTTTATACATTCTATTTCTCCGTTTCTTTTTATTCTTTAACTCTTCTTAATTCACTAAAAAAATCCTTAATTAATGCCTCTATTTCTTCCTTACAAATCCCTTTTTTAACTTCAACCTTATGATTATTTTTTAATTCAAATGCTTTTAAAACAGATTCACAAGCTCCAAATCTTTCTTCATTCACACCATATACCAATCTTTTAATTCTCGATTGAATAATTGCGCCACAGCACATCAAACAAGGTTCAAGAGTTACATACATCGTAGCATCTAATAAACTCCACCTACCAAGTTTTTTACATGTCTCATCAATAGCAACTATTTCCGCATGATACAAATTACAATCTCTTGTCCTGTTCATATTATGTGTTTGTACAATTACTTCATCATCAATAACAATTACACAACCTACTGGAATCTCACCAATAGCTGATGCCTTCTTTGCCTCTTCAATTGCAAGAAGCATATATTTTTCATCATCACTACACATTATTACTTATCACTTCTAAATGATGGTTTACCAGGTACATCATGGCAATGTCTACATCTAGCTTCATATTGTTCACTAGCACCAACTAGTACGACAGGATCATTATAATTTGCTGGTTTACCATTAATCAATCTTTGAGTTTTTGTGGCAGGAGCACCACATACTTGGCAGATAGCTGCAAGCTTAGTAACTTCTTCAGCTCTAGCGATTAACTCTGGCATTACTCCAAAAGGTTCACCTCTAAAATCAGCATTTAAACCAGCTACTATTACCCTTACTCCATTATTTGCATAGTATTCACATAAATTTACTATTTCATCATCAAAAAACTGAACCTCATCAATCGCAATGGCATATGGCAATTTATCTTGTTTATCTAAATAAGCATAGATATCTTTTGCTGTGGAAACAACAACTGTTTTAATTCTAGAATTGTTATGAGAAACAATTTCATCTTTACTATATCTATCATCAATTTTTGGTCTAAAACTGATAACAGTTTTCTTCGCATAATAACATCTTCTTATTCTTCTAAGCAATTCTTCAGTTTTACCCGCAAACATACATCCAGTAATAACTTCAATCCATCCATCTCTATGTTGAAAATCCATGATACACCTCTTTGTTTTTCTTACGATTTTAGTTTTTTTACCACTAACATTATACTATTTATCCTACTTTTTTGAAAGACATTTTTATATCTTTTTGCTTAAAAAAGTTATATATGCTATAATCTTACACGTTTGAGATTATTGAGGAAAAATTATGACTAAAAAAGTATTAAATATTATATATAAGATTATTCCAATATTGCTAATCTTATACTCATTATTTGTCTTTTCAAATTACGTATTTAGATTTCTGGATATCAGTGTAAGTAAATTAGATTATTCTCTTATTTTAGCTTGCACAATCTTTACCCTATTTTATATAGCAAAAAGTAAAAATAGTAATTTAGTATCTATATCATTTCTATTTACTGTTATTGCAGATCTCATATTAGTTTTTTATATTGAATATCGACTAATAGGTTTAATTGCTTTTATCTTTGTACAAATATCTTATGGGCTTAGATATACTCTAGCATTTAAAAAAATTCCTTTAAAACTTGATTTATTGATTAGAGGAATTGCAATTTGCGCTGTGGAAATAACATATTTAATAATTGCGAAATCATTTGATATCACATTATTCCTAACATTCTTCTATTTCATATTACTTATAATAAACTTTGTTTATTCTATTATATTCTTTGAAAAGAAAAATCCTTTATGGATAACATTAGTAGTAGGGTTCTTATTCTTTATTTTATGTGATGTATTTGTAGGAGTTGGTTGTGCATCAGAATTTTTTGATATCAAAGAGTTATTTATTTATAAATTACATGATAGCGTTCCATTTGGTTTAGACTGGTTCTTCTATATTCCAGCAAAAACATTGCTCGCTTTGTCAACTTTAATAAATACTAACACAACAAAATCAAATTAATCTTGACATAATAGTATTATTAAGGTATAATCTCTATGTTAAAAATACTTACTATGGCACTAAGGTGCTATGGCGGAAGGAGACATGCATGAAGAAAGATATTCATCCAAAGTATAATAAGGTTATTTGTACTTGTACTACTTGCGGAAACACTTTTGAAACTGGTTCAACAATGAAAGAATTACGTGTTGATACATGTTCTAAGTGTCATCCATTCTACACTGGACAACAAAAGTTTGTTGCTGTAGCTGGTAGAGTTGAAAAATTCAACAAGCGTTTAGAAAAGAAAGAAAGCAAATAATTTTATATTTGTAAGTAATAATTAAAGCATATGAAAATATGCTTTTTTTATTTTCCATATTAAAAGACTAGGTTCAAATACACTATAAATTCCTAGTCTTTTATTTGATTTCTGGTAAATTTTGCCAGATTTTTCCTATAGGTCTTGTTTCAAATTCCATCCACTCTTTTTTTGTTGGATGAATAAACTTCATTTTATAGCAGCATAAGCCAAGCTCATCATTTTGACTTCCTCCATATTTGGTATCTCCAATAACTGGATAACCAAAATTACTAAATGTTAATCTGATTTGATTATATCTTCCAGTAATCAAATTCACATATAAATATGTATAAGTCTTACCTTTATAATTATCATATCCTAATACCTTATAAAGTAATTCGGATTCCTTTCCATCTTTCTTGCTCACATAAGCGGTATTAGTCTTTTCGTCTTTCGCAATATATAACTTTACATTATTCCATTCATCTTTAGTTTTGATTTCACCTTCAACTTTAACGCAATAATATTTAGTCATGTTATGGTTTTTGATATCATCAGATAACCTACTTGCAGCTTTCGATGTCTTAGCTAATACCATAACTCCACTTACTCTTCTATCTAATCTATGAACTAGTCCAACGTAAGCTTCACCTGGTTTATTATATTTCTCTTTTAAGTATTCATTAACTATATCAGTGATAGCAAAATCTCCTGTTTTATCACCTTGACTTAATATATCAGCTGGCTTCTCAATCACAATCACATGATTATCTTCATACAATACATTTAAATTCTTAACATAATATTTGATATCTTTAGTTTTTATCATACTCTTCCTCAATCATCTTCTTACATCTGTCAAGTGTATCGTATGAATCTAATAAGATATCTTTTCCTTGAACACATAAATGAATCCCATCTGCAAAATATACGTATACAAAATTAAACACTCTTCTATAACTAATTACATTTTTCATTCCATATTCCACAACTTCTTCACCTAAAGCAAAGATGTAATTTCTTAAATCCAAGAATAAATCTTTATCAATTCCTTCAATAGAAATTGATAAACCTTGTAAATCAGTTTGATGACTAACATATGTCTTATTAATTAAAATATTATTTTCAAAAAAACTCACTTCATTTAACTCAATATTATAAGGTAATGCCTTAATTGATTCGTAATCATATTTGTGAAAATGATCTCCAAAAACAAGTAAACGTGGAATGAAGTTAATAGATCTAGAATTATCAACTCCAACGCGTTCATTGCATAGCATCTTAAATTGACTGCCATGCTTCTTTATATAATCCATTTGCATTAAACCTTTTCTAATTGTTCTAGTCATTTTACCAATTCTGTATTCAAAAATTACTAATTGATAATTTTCATCAACTCCAAGCGCTTCAATATAATCAATGTTATCCTCTTCATAATAGTAGTTATTAACTATTATTTTGATACCAAACAAGTCTGAAGCATTTGCTTCAATTACCTCTTTTAGTCTTTTTACATTGAATGGAGTAATTATAATCTCTTTTCTAGAAACAACATTATAAATCTTATTCTTCATATTCTTATATCCTTTTAACTTACTTGATTATATACTATTTTTATAAAACTGTAAAATAAAAAGTATATAAAAACAGAAGGATAGGCTAAAGTACTCCCTTTGTCAAGTACACAATAAAAAAAAGGGACTTATAATAAAAGTATATACAAAGGGGTTGAAGGGGGAATGTGTCCCC
>OCVV011088093.1_pt1 | contig 22711 bp, 43 predicted proteins | sample 1539721 | NCBI WGS metagenome assembly OCVV01 (sample SAMN02144230, study PRJEB22623) | gut metagenome | biome: sheep rumen | host: Ovis aries | place: New Zealand
CAGAGAAGTAAATGATGATAAAGGACGATGGGAAGTGATTATAGATGGGAAATCTTACAGACCTAAATCTAATAAAAATAAAAATAATAATTAGGATATACTTGATATAGTGATAGAACATTTAGGAGAAATACAAGACGAAACTCTTCAAACTGTACATACTCTTAAAGAGGCCATTCATAAAATGAATCAAATAGGAGAAAAAGGAGTATTTGTTCCTGAATCTGATGTAATAGACAAATTAAAAGGACTATCTTCATCAAGAAGTTTTATTAAAACTATGCTGGATACTTACTTTAATGATGTTGATTGGACTATAGATACAAAGGGTAATAAAACTCCTGTATATAAATGGAAACTGCGTGACGAACTTCTCGATTATAATATTATTCTAATGTAGAACAATGATACAGGATAGCTTGATATAATTTCTTTATCTGCTTTTGATTGTAATGCTGAAATACCCTTCGGTAAAGGAAGACATAATCTGTTAGGTGCTTATAAGACCGATGTACAGACAAATACCTTAAGAGGTGACTATGGTAATGCTGAGGTTATAAGAGCAGTAGTGCTACTTAATCAGATATTACCTACTATGAAGGATATGGATAATGTACAACTTGGAAGAGTTAAAGTACTTAGCCATACAGGTACTTCTAGAAATTATAGTATAAGCAGTATTACAAAAAATATACTTCCAGAAGTTATTACAACAGTTAATGATGCTAATAAAGAACTTGGTTTTGTTAATAATTTCAGAGCTCTTAAATCTGAACAATTTGTTGATCCATTAGAGTCTGTAATGTACGAATATGGGCTTTTAGTTAATAATAGAAGTGAAAGCGAAATTATGAGATATTCTCCAGATAAATTTGCTTAGTTAGCAAGTCTTATGGAGAGTGATAAAGCTTATGAGAAAACAAAACTTCTAAAAGAATTATTAGAAGCTTTTTAGTCAGAACTTGCTTGTATCCTTCCATCTTATAAATTTGAAGACATAGCAAGAATGGCTAGAGGTTAGATAGGCTCTATAAGGGACTAGCAAGTTTGTCGTTTATATAGAGCTATTTCAGAAGCTTATCATCATTATAATGGAGAAACTCTTAATTATGAGAAAGAACTAACTGACATATACAGACATATGTCTACTACAAATCATATTCCTAATCAAAATATTCGTATAGTAACTGATAATTTAGCTCAAACTTATAATAGTATAGCAACTGAAATTGAGCAATATCATGCTAAAAATATGAGAAAGTTCATAAAAGAATTCTTAGATGCTAAGGGTTATGGAATGACTAGAAATGCAACTCTTGGAGATGAAGTAAATATATTTAAGAATCTATTTGAACTTGATGAACAAGGAAGAAGAACAATGAAGTTTAAAAATCCTTGGACAGATGAAAGTCTTGATTCAGCTGAATAGGAATTTCTTAAGAAAGCTTTATGGTAGTTCTATATAATAAGGAATGGAGGGGATGTTCTTAATTTAGGAAGTTATAATGATCCTAAAGTACTTGATTTTATATAGAATAGAGCTGGAGGACATAAATATTTATGGTGTCCACTTATGAGAGCTTCCAATTCTACTAAAGTTATGCAAAACCTAGAAGCATCAACTTGGAAGGGAAGGGCTGCTCGTATGTGGAAAATTATTCAAAATCCTAAGCAATATTATGACGACCAAATTGAGAATCTTACAGAGGAAGAAAGAAAACTTATAAATCAAGGCTTAGCTGCAGATAAGGAAAAGTTAGGAAGAGTAATTAATATGTTCTAGATAGGAGATGAGACAGGAAAAGAAGCTGGAACTCGTTAGAAATATATTGATGATAATGGAGTGGAATTCTTTGAAACAAACGTAGAAACTATTCTTATTGAATATCTATCTAAGAATATAGAATGTACTAAATTAAAGGATTTTATGGTAGGTACTCGTTCTTTACTTTTCCAACTTACTCTAATGGGAGAAGAATCTGGTAATTCTGATATAATGAAAAGAGAAATTCAGTATATTAGAGACTTTTTAAAAGTTAATGTATTTAATACAACTATAAAAAGTGAAACTGGACAAGTACTTACTGGAGCATTAGCAGGGGTAAGAAGTAAAGTTACTCTTATGAATCTTGGAGGTAATATGATCTCTTTCTTCCGTGATGTATTCCAAGGATTTGAAGAAAACTTTATGAGAACAGTTACTAAGTTAAATACAGATATAGATGCTAAAACTCTTAGTCAAGCATATGCTTATACTATAACTCATGGTATGACTAATACGATGAATATTAGTATGTTAAGTGCTCTTCAAGCTAAATATCGTCTTTCTAATATAGACCTTGCTAGTATGGAATCATTACGTATTGGTAGAGGAGGTATTGCTAATTACAAAAATTGGGCATATGCAACTCTTCGTAGACCAGACTTTTTAAATCGTATGACTTTGTTTGTTGCTCGTTGTATGAAAGATGGATGTTGGGAAGGATGGGAACTTAATGACGATATTCTTACATATAATTGGAAAAAGGATAAGAGATTTAAAGCCTTGGTAGATGGAACTTCAAAGGATTCTACTGAGTATAAATAGGCGAAAGCTTTATATATGTCTAAAGCTCGTGAATGGAATGCTGAACACCCTGAAAGCCAAATAGATTTAAATCCTGAAACAGCAGAAACTTTCTTACCTGCCCCTTACTCAGATAGAGAAATTCTTGCTATAAAAGAAGTAGCTGATAATATCTACGGTGCATATGATAAATCTCTTAAGTCTATGGGAGAACACACTACTATTATGTGGTTCTTTGGTATGTATACTACTTGGATGAATGGTATTTGGAATAATTACTTTATGAAGCCTGGTAAATATATAGCAAATCGTTCTAATATGGAATAGTAGACAGACGAGGCTGGTAATCTTCTTTTCTTAGATGAAAATGGAGGAATTACCACAGTAGATACTGGAATGCCTCTCTATCATAATGTTCCAACCATAGTACAAGGAATTGCTTATACTATGAGAGATTTATATTATATTACGAAGGATGGAGGATTACAGGCAATGAAAGAATATATAACTGCTAATCCTACAGTAAGAGCTAATTTAGCTAAATTAATTAGTGATATGTTAGTTACATTATTAATGTTTATAGCATTTAAGTTTGCTTTAGATCCTGCTTATAAAGATTATAAGAAAGAAATGAAAAATAATCCAGTATTAGCTAATTTAGCTACTGAAATATTTTATAAAGCTGGTTCTCGTTCTTATGACTCATTCAGAGGTCCACTTAACTTTAAAGATTGGCTTGGAGATAATACAGCTTCTCCAATGTATGAAGTTAATCTTAAAGTTGCTCAAGATGCTCTTAAAGTAGCTACAGGAAGAAAAAGTTTACCAGATGCATTTATGGGAAATTTCGCAGTTGCACGTGCTGGGAAAGATACTTACAATGCTTGGAAAAAAGCCCAAGAGTAAAAAAAAAATAGGGGAGCCCGATTACCGAGCTCCCCTATACTTTTTATAAACTGTTATGTACATGAAATTTGACTACATTAAATAGATCTTCCAATGTACCAACATTATCAATAACTATATCCCATCCATGATAATCATCAAGTGCAGTTTCACTGATATGATTTCCTGCTCCTGCACCAGGACGTTCTATCCTAATTAATTTTCCACCTCTAGCTTTTATAGCTTCAGCTTCATTTGGGAAACGCACATCAGCTATTATAATATTACCATTTTGATAAGTATTAAATAGTGCTTTTACCCAAAATTCTGGATCTATCTCCTTTCTAACTGCAGTACCTAACTTTTGTAAAAATTCTCTGACAGTCATTCCAAGCCAATCAAGATGCATTTGTTTAACCTCTTGACTATTAAAGTTATCAAAAGGCATATCAAGCATTTCCTTAGATACTTCTTTCAGTAAATCGGCATAATGCACGACAAAATGATCCCATTCAAATGGATGATCAGAGTGCCAATACATATCCCATGTAATGTTAGGATTAGTAAGTAAAGTTTGCAGCATCATAGCAGTAGTATCTTTACCTGCCTGTGCTTTGCCAGCTATTCCTATAATCATACAAATATATGACTTTTAACAACATTAGCTAAAGCAGCTCCATCTGCATTAGAGTAGCTCTCTTTAAACATCTTAATAATTTTACCCATGTCTTTCTTTGTGGGCATGCCATTGAAATTCTTAGCAATAATATAATCAACATGAGTTTCTATCTCCTGTACAGACATCATTTCTGGAAGAAGTTTCTTGAGTTCATTAGCATATGCTTTATACTCATTTGCTATTTCTTCTCTTCCATTAATTTGATATAGCTGTGCTTGATCTGAATAATGTCCAACAAGTTTCTTTAGTACTGCAACTTCTGTATTAGAGTTAATGTCTTCACCCTTAGTTTTTCTAAGGACAAATTCCTGCTTAACTTGTTTATAAGCTTCTAACTTGATTGGATTCTGCTCTTTACGAGCCTCAGCGATAAGATTGTCGATATAAATCATTTATTTCAAATGTATTAAGAATTTTATTTTTAAGAAGGTATTTAACCATAGGATTATTATTTAACCATTCAGTTTGAGATAACATAAAGAATTCTCCTTTACTAAGTGGACGACTACTACACAAAGGAACTATATAATCATTAAATAGGATTTTTAAAGTTAGCTCATGATTAAATGCCCATTTATACATATGAATTTGATCAATAGGAATCCATTTAATTGCATCCACTTCATGTTCTTCTCCTCCCTCAGGATTCTTTGGAGTACCCAACTCATGTTCAAAGAATATAGCAATATGTCTTAAAGTAACATTACCGTTATTTGAAGTCTCTGGATCGGTCTGAGTATAAACTTGTAAAAATTTTTCTGGTTTTATTTCATATCCAGTTTCTTCAAAAATTTCTCGTGAACAACCTTGTTGAGCAGTCTCATTGGCCTCTAGGAAGCCACACACTGCGTTCCAACAACCTTGATAGTCTGGTGTACCAGAACCACGAAGATTGGCTAGAACTGACCATATACCATCTATACGCCTAAACACAAATGCTGCTACAGCACAGTATCTTCCACTCCATAATGTAGTCCCTGCGTGAGGACCGTCAGGAATTTTATAACTCCAATTCTTTTCCATGTTCATTAAAATAATAATAAACTTCGTCCCTAATAATTTCGGGAATAAACATATTAAATAAAGTTGGACATTTTCTATATAAGCTTGATGATAATGCTCCATCAGGCCTATTTACAACTAGAAGATCCCAATCTTTTAGAATTTGCCCACCATTCATCCAATCTTCTATTTCTTTTACTAAGTCTTCTCCAACAAGAAGATAAGTCTCATCATTACAATACTTTGTTCTTAGAGCATGTAATGTAGCATAGGAATAGAAAGGAGGAATCATTAATTCCTCAATTCTATCCACTTCTACATTGTCTCCAAATTGTTTTGCGATTCTTTCCATCCAACTACATCTAATATCAAACGGTGCAGGTTTTTCTTTTTTAGTAGGATTATGCATAGCAGGAACTACTACTACCTTATCCATCCCAAATTGATGTACCCCATCATTTATAACAGTAAGATGTCCATAATGTGGAGGATTAAATGAACCTAGATAAAAAGCTACTTTCATATTTTATTATTTATTAAACCAATTCTTCATTATATTAGGAGTTATAGGAAGCTTGTCTTTATAAGCATTTCTAGCACTTCTGTCTTCTACTCTCTTAACTAAATCAAATCCACAAACATCAATAGCTTCTCTGTATTTTAGTCTACTATCAAGAGAATCAAGAATTAGGTCTACATCTCCATATGTAGCTCCAGGAGCTATTTGATCCATGTCAGTACCTCCACAATTACCATCAGTTGGTTGCATATTTATAGATTCTTGAATAACTTCTTTGGCTTTTGGAACATAATCCTTAAGCATTTTGGCTAAGTCCCAAATCTCATGTTTCCATAGATAACGGATTCCTACATTATAGTCTCCTACATCACCATGTATAGTATAGAAACCAAGTTCATGTTCAGTCATATTATCTGTATCTATAACTATACCTTTATAATGATGTGCTAATTGATAAAGATACATCATTCTCATGCGAGCCATAAGATTGCCATCAGAAATGTTAGTAGCCTTAGATTCTTCCTCTTCTTCATAAAAAAGAAGTCTCCAAGGATGATAAAATTCTCTCATATCAATCTCTGCAAAATCATCACAAAGAATTTCTCCCAATTTCTTGGAAATACTCTTTTCATTAGATGGGTTCATAATTGGAAGACTTCTACCAATAAATGTTACATCAGGCATATTCTTAGTAGCTAGATGGCATATAACTGCAGATACAGTGCTATCTATACCTCCACTTAGTCCAAGAACTACACTTTTTAAATGATTCTGTTTTATATAATCCTGTAGACATGTTACAGCATCATTTATCCACTTATCCCAATTTTTCATATTCTTCTTTTGTTAAAATTGTATTATGTAAATGTTCTATATTAACTAACCATTTCTGACCTGACTCATCTTGTGTTACAACCCAATCTGGATCTTTTCCATCCTTTATATAAACACGTTTGTGATAAGTGTTATTGGGAGGGTACCAACAATAAAGTTCTTGCCCAGATGTTAGTTTCTCACGAGGTTTAGGTGGAATTCCTTTTGGAATTTCCACCTTTTCTACCTTTTTTATTGTTTTACGAGGCATCTAATAAAACGTGGTCTAAAATATCTTGCTGTATAGCACTACCTAATCTCTTACCTTTATCGTCTGAACGTTTAATACAAGGAAGCTTAGAACTATTAATAGTAGCTTGAACTTCAATAAGTTTCATTACCTCATTAAGAGGAATTACTCCACAATCATTAGTAAGGTTAGTGCCAATGCCAGCAACTACATTAATTCTATTTTTGAAATAATCTCTAATTTCCTTAAACTTAGGAAAATCAAGAGCATTACTCATAACAAGAGTTTTAGTCATAGGATTAATATTCATAGACTTATAATGCTCTATAAATAAATCTCCTAATTCCTTTTCATCACCTGAGTCTATACGTGGACCATCAAATAGTTTACTGTATTTACGTGAAAACTGTTTAATGAAGAACTTAGTTGTATAGGTGTCACACAATACAGTTCCTAAATCCCCATCATAGCAACGTACCCAATCTCGCATTGCAAGTTCATTAGCCTGTTGATATCCCCAGATTGCCCCATGGAACATTACCCATTCATGTGGGAAAGTACCACAAGGCATCATATTGTATTTAATAGCAAAATAAACATTAGAAGTTCCTACACAAGTCTTTGAGTGTTCTTTTAAGTATTGAACTACTAATTCGTGTATGTTAGAAGAGTATCTTCTTCTAGTTCCAAATTCGGAGAAAATAAGATTTTCTTTATTAGCAAATTCTATCTTTTCTGCTAAATTCTTATACATTAAATTTATATCTGCTTGTATATTAAAGAATTTATAATAACATTCAGATACTGTATAAAGTATTGGAACTTCATAAAGAGTTACCTTATAAAGATAATCTGTAACTCTAATATGTAAATGTCCATTTTCATCAAGCCATATCCTTATAAGACCTGGATTAAATCGAAAACTTCCAAGCCATTCCCAGTAAGAAATAGGAATAAATCTAGATAGCCAAGGGTTGCAAACTACTTTAGAAAATTCCTCAGTAGTAAGAAAAACATTACCTAACTTAGAAATTTCATATTCAAGATATTCTAAGAAAGATTCATCATAGACAGTATTATTTCTGTCTACATATTCGAAAGTTCCAAGCGCATTTGGATACAGTTTTTGATAAGCGTACGAAGTTGTAAACTTGTATAAATCAGTGTCTAAGATACTTAAAATCATAGTGGTAAATTATATTTTTTACTAAATTTAGATAAAATTACATATAAATCCTGGGGTAATCTGTTTTTAGCTTCTTCTGCTATTTCTTCAGATATTCCCCAATATGCAGCAGCAATACCACCAGCCATTGCAGCTTGGGTATCGGTATCCCCTCTTAAGAGTATTGCTTTACGAATAGTTTCTTCATAAGAACTACTATCGAAGAAGCAACAAAGAGCTTCAGGTACAGATTCTTGGCAACTTACTTTAAAAGTATATCCAGAATCCATAATGAACTTGGCAGATCGATCTATGCTATAAGAAGGAATCCTCTCATGAATTAAAGAGTAAATAGCATCCTTATTATAGTTACTAAGAGCAGCTCTAACAGCTAATGCTATAGCTCTTGCTCCTTCATAACCTTCTTTACTGTTATGAGATACAGATGCTTGAAGTTCTGCATATTTAGATACATCTTCTTCTCTTGTAAAGGCAACTCCTACAGGACTAACTCTCATAGCAGCACCATTTCCCCAAGAGCCATAAGGTTGAGGATTATCAGTATCTAACCATTGTCCAAAGTTACTACCATATCCTCTGTCTCGATACTTACGTCCCAGTTCTTGCATACATTTAATAAGGACTTCATAATTAAAATCCTCACTTTCTAATAACCATTTAGCTACTGCAAGAGTCATCACTGAATCATCAGAAAAATGAGAGTCTTTTGACCATAATGGAAATGTAGGAGCAATAGCAACTCCATGTCTTAAAAACTCGTAGGGAACACCTATCATGTCCCCTGCGATTGAACCTAAAACTGGATTTCTAATCATACTTCAATAATATTAATACCATTTAAATCCGCTAACTTTCTAAAGTTATCATCACTAAGAGATGCTGTACAGTTGTCTATAATAGCTGGACGCAAATCCTTTAATGCTATCGCAGTATTCATCACACAAATATCCCCTGCAAGTCCACAAATGTGAATTACTTCTTCATCATGGAATTGAATAAAAGGAGTATTATCGTCTGTAGTATAATATTCTTTCCAATGGTTGTAACCTTTAGTGGGAGATTTAAATGCTGAGAATTCCTCTAAACATTGTCCCTTTCTAAGACTAAAAGTAAGATATTTAAACTTAATAGCATCAGCTATTGGCTTATAAATATCTGCACCATAAGTACCCTGTACACAATGTTCTGGAAAATCTCCACCTTGTTCTTTAAATGAGCAATGTTTACCATTATGCCAATCTTGGGTAGTGATAATAGTAGAATACTCTCCAGTATTAATAAGCTCCACAATGTTATTAAGAGCTTGAGTTGCTCCTTCTACAGGAAGCTTTCCTCCCTCCATAAAGTCATACTGTGCATCAACAATAATTAGTGTTTTATTCATAATTTTTTAAGTTTTAATTCTGTTAATAATTTATCTTGAACTTCATTATCCATATTATCCATTAATACATGGAATACATCAGCTAAGGCTCTTATATAACCTAGTTTAAACCCTTCAGTTATAGTGTTATTGCTATCCATATTAATATAGCGAAAGCCACTCCTAATAAAAATTCAATTAAATAATCTATATTTTCTTTACTTATAAACCAACCTACAGCACTTATAAATATAGGTAGTGCTACCCAAGCGCAAAAAGTATTCATTTTTCATACATAGTTTTGTTGTTTTTAACTTGATACTCTAAACGATTTATAAGTTTCTCATAACTTATAGGTTTAAAGTTGTTCCAATCTACTCCTACATCATATTGAGTTGGAGTAATATTATTTTGCATCCTTCCAGAGTCTATACCCTCAAATTTAAAGGGACTACTATGCACATGCCCAAACAATTGATATGTATGGGAATGATGTCCAGGATAACATAAATAAGGGTAATGATTTAAATAGAAATTATTAGGACCAATAACTATATGCTGTTGATAACTAACACTTTCAAATAAATTCATATAACCTTGACGTAAATTCTTTTCATCATGATTTCCAATTATAAGATGTATACGTCCATTAAGTTGTCCTAGAACAGAATGCCATTCAGCAGAACCCGCAAAACAAAAATCTCCAAGATGGTATACAATATCAGTTGGACCCACTACTTCGTTCCAGTTACTGATAAGAACCTCATTCATCTCTTTTACATCTTTAAATGGGCGTCCACAGAACTTAATAATGTTGGAATGGCAAAAATGAGTATCAGAAGTAAAGAAAATGGGAATATCGGCACTATATTTTTTAATTATCTCCATCCTTTAGTATGTTTTTCATCTAAAGTGTATTTAGCTATATCTTTCTTTGCATAGCACTCGCAATTCTTATACTTCTTTCCAGAACCACATGGACAAAGCTCATTACGTCCTACTTTACGACTTCTAAGTACCCAAGGAGTATGCATTTTCATCCACATTCTTCCAAAATCTTCATTTTCTAAAATTCCTTTAATTCCTTCAAGTTTTTCTTTTTTACTTAGATTTTCTTTTTTATTTAAGTCTTCCATAACATTTAAATTTACCAAGCATTATAATCAGTAATATCTTGTTCTTTTTCTCCCCCTTTTATTCTTGTGTAAACACCTATAGGTCCAGGTGTAAAGTAATACTGATAGAAGTTGGAAGGATTATCTTTCTTAAACTTATTGGCTTGTTCCATTTCATAATCATTAAGCCAGAATGTAGTATTTTTATGAGGTATAATATAATTATCTCTTATATTTACCCATTTATGGTTTTTCCACCATCTTTTAATCGAAGTCAGTATCTGAAATGTCATCTACTAATTCTCCTATTACCTCTATAGAGGCTTCAATAAAAGCCCCGACTTTTGTCAGGGCTTTTTTAGTCTTATTCTGTAATTTTTCGAACATTTTCTATAAAGCGTTCATTTCTTGAGATACTCTTTTGAATATCATCAATTTGTGAATTAAGATTATTAATCTTTTCATTCTTTTTCTGGATATCGGAATGCATCTCCTCATTGAGTTTCTGACATTTCTCGATAATCTTAGTAAAGGCCGACATAGACCTAGCAATACGGTGATTATAATCACCGAAAATAAGTTTAAAAATGAATTTAAGCATAAATTTTTTATTAGTTTAAATAACCCGCATTGCGGAATTTTTCTTCTAATTGAGTAGCAAGATATTTAGCATCAGGATGTGCAGATGGAGCACATCTAAGTTCAAAGAAATGCTTCCATTGTCCTATTGTACCAGTCATAATTAACTCGGTCTTTAAACAATTGGGAAGTATTTGTCTCGCTTGTTGTGGAATTAATTTAGTTCCATCATCAAGATTAATCATATCTAAATAACATCTTTCTATTTTTTCTAAAGTATCCATATATTCAGATACAGTTCTATCTACTACAGATAACATATTCATAAGGTCAGTTCCCTTATAAAATGCATATTCAATTCTATAATCTTTAGTAAGAGAATCTACAGTTTTAACTATATCATTTTGAATATCATGTATCCATCTTGGAATAATAAATGTTATTTCCCCTCCAAACTTATTCTTACTATAGTTACAATATCTTGTACTCTCTTGTAAAAAACTAAAGACTCTATGCCTTACAAATTCATGGCTTACTCCTCTATCACAGATGAATTTCACAGTAATACGACGATAATAGTGTTGATAAGAGCCCTTATTATATTGGAACTCGTCTTCAGTAGGAGTAACCATATAATCAAGAAGTTGTTCATAACCATACTCTACAAGAACTCTATAGTTAGTAGTTAAATATATAAAGTCTTGTCCATCAGAATTGCATCTATAATCAAAGCCATAAAATTGATATGGACAATCCATGAAGTTAAAATCATGATCATCTACAATTTCATTCCAAACTTTACGTGGAATAGCAAGATAACAAGTACCATGCTCTAATGCAGCACCATGATTTCTATTTTTAAGCATCTTTACAAACTTATTTGCTGAATCTTCTGTTATGTGATCTTCTGATTTATAAGCTGTTCTACCAGCTAGTTCTATTATCTTCATCATTCCGTCAATTCCAGGTTCCTGCCTGATAATTTCTACAGAAGGTTCAATAAATTTCATTCGTAAACAGTTATAGTTTTTTCTACAGGATGCACTTCTTTAAGTTCTTTACCTATTACAGAATCGTCATCCCAATAATAAGAATAATCATATTCAAATGTATAATAATGATTATCTAATTTAAATACTATTCTCTTAGTTATATATGACTTCTCTAAATCATAATCTATAACTTCTTCATCTTCTATTCTTTCAAGACCATGTTCTTTTTCCCAGGCCTCTGCTTTATCTTCAAGTTCTTGATAAGTATCTTCTTCTTTTACTTCAAATGGGTATTCCTCAGGATCCATATCCCAATCAATTTCCCATTTAACTAAGAGGTTATATAAATACCTAGTTAATTTCATCTACAATAAAGTCTGTCTAATCGATTAATTGAATGATAATCTTGGTATACTTGCCTTTCTGCTTCATCCCAAGAAGAAGCTTTTTCCCATATAGTATCTCCATCTTCATCGCCACATTGGTAAAGTCTAAAATAATACTTCATTTTACTTCAACTACTGTTAAATCATCAACAAGCCAATCATCGGAATCATTTGTATCGTAATCATATACTCCCATAGGTAAACTTTCTTGCTCAGTAAAAGCATAATACAGATCATTCTCATTATATTCATCTTCAACCTCTATTTCTACTTCTTTGCTAATACAAAGACTTACACAAACTTTGACTTTCTTCATTTCTTTTTAATTTCAAATTTAACTTGAATTGGTGCATCTTTCCATTGTTGTTGCTGAATAAAAGAAGGAAGGTCAGTAAAAGGAAATTCTCCCAATCTACCTACACTTCCTCCATTTATCCACTCTTTACCGTTCTTAGCTCTTTCTGGCTTATTTTCCCAGATTAATTTATCACCATAAGTGTCAGTAGTTATCCACATATTTTACCAAGGACTATTGAGTCTTCTAAAGTCTTCACCTTCTGGAACTGGACAATTTTCTTTCCATTCCATTTGTCTTATCTTAAAGAATCTACCTATATTGTCCCAACTAAGATTAGTATTAGCCAGTTCAGTATCTATTAAAGTTTTAGCTTCAGGAAATAAATTAAGCCATATAGACTTTCGACTTATATCTTGTAAATTTTGAAATATAGAGTCATAACCCATTTCTGGATTAGTAAGTACTGTAATAAGTGTAATTAATTCCTTAGCATTTTGCTGTGTATGTACTGTATATGTAATTCCATCAAAGAAAGGGATTATTTTATCCCATATATGTGGATTACATATAGAAGTATATAAATAGATTTTTGGAGAAATTCCCATATATTTATGAATAGCAGTTAAATTATATATAAAATTTAATAATGCAATATTATTCATAAGGGGTTCTCCTCCAGTTAGAATAAATTCATCATAGTTCCATCTATCTATAATAGGAACATCTTTAAGCAAATCAAATTGTTTATTACAGCATAATGGACAATTATTTGGGCATCTAGCTGTTAGTAATAATCTACATCTTTTATTCATAGTTTTATAATTTCTTTATTTGAATAATAATCTAAAAAATAGCTTAAATGAATGAATCTACCCATAATAATAGGTTCATCACTATAAGACCAATCCAAAAACATCATTGTATCCCCACTTTCAGTTTCTACTATGGCATACATATTACAATGCATTCCTTTTCTGCCACACATTTCTATAAGTTTCCATAAGTCTTTAGAAATATATATAACTGTACCTTCGTAGGGTATATACATAAATTCTTTAGCTTTAGCTATATCCATATTAATGAATCCAATGATCTCCAACTTCAGGAACAGCAGGAATAGGCAGTTTCTTACAGAACTTAGCAGAAGATTCTTCCATAAAATTTTTAAGGATGTTAGCTACTTCAGGCATAGTTTCTGGATATTCAATTACAGCTTCATCATGAACTAAATCACAAATCTTTATAATATTAAAATATCCATTTTCTATAATCCATTTAAAGAAATTAGCCATAGCATCTTTTAAGATTATAATACCACTACCTTGAGTAGGAGAATTGAGGGCTAATCTAGACCATTTAGAAGAGGTTTTACGAAGCTCAGAAGCTTTACGAGCTTCATAGGTTTTAAGGAATTCTTTATAAGGGAGAGTATCATGTAGATAATCATATCTTGTCCAGAATTCTTCATCATCCATTGCTTCTCTCCATTCTTTCCAATCTGGCATATAAGTTCTATGTCCAGTATATTTACATATAAGTACATATCCAGTTTGACATACAGCTTTAAATCCTCTATCCTTAAATTGGGATATGCCAGAAAAACCTTTATTATAAGCTTCAGCTATTGCTTCTGCTTCAGCTTTAGTACAAGCAAGAGCATTTTGAATTGCTTTAGCACTTCCCCCAAATTGTTGACTAAATTCCACAGGCTTAGCTCTACTTCTAAGATCAGGTCTTTTTTCTTTAATATCTTTAACTTCTATACCAGCCAGTTCTATAGGAAAACAATGTTTAGCAGTAAGGGAATGAATATCTCCAGTGCCATATAAATACTCGTCAATCATTGATTGTTCATTATAAATATCAGCACCAAGTCTACTCTCTAGGGCAGAATAATCACAACTGCACATTAAATTTCCTTTCTCTGGCACAAATGCTCCTCTAGTATCATGGTCAGCAGGAAGATTTTGTAATTGTGGATACCCACATTTTCTAAGTTTAGTAGGAAGTTTAGATAACTCTGCGTGTTTGAGCTTAGCTAAATCTTCATTATTTTGTTTACTTCCACAAGCCATTCTACCTGATGAAGCTCCAAGTTGTTTAAAGTTAGTATGTATTCTTCCAGTATTTGGATTTATAGCATTTAAATAAGTTTGTCCATAAGTGCTACACACTTTAGATGCTTCCTTATAATCAAAATACAATTTTAGAAATTCATCATTGATTCCTTTTTGTACTTTGAGTGCTTTTTCCACTACAGAGTCTTTATCTTCTCCTGTAGCCTTATCTTCTACTTTAGTATTAAATCCTAATAACTGACAGAAATAAATAACTTGATCAGAACTATCCCAATTAAGTATACATTGAGGTTTTGTATTAAATCCAGAAAATAAATCTCCTTGTAAGTCTACCTTTATAAATGGTACTATCTTTCCACTTTTATTTGTAATATAGAATGGAATAGAAAAGTCTTGAAATAAATCATCTATATTTCCTTCTTTCTTATATGGACGAGACATAGGTTTAGCAGATGGAGGAGGTTCTTGTATATGAGAATTATTAAAAGATGATATTACATAAGGAACCCCTATCATATTGTCCTTACCATTTCTATCTTGATACCATTTAATAAGGAATTGATTTAACTTTTCAAGTCTTTCTCTTCTATTGTTTTCATCTTTAGTCATTTTAGCTTTCCATTTATCAACATCTAGTTTGATTCCACACCATTCTAGATAAGCAATAACTGGAACGAAATCCATTTCAATTTGTAAAGCACGCATACAATTACGTTTCTTACAAATTTCAATTTGTTTCTTAGCTATATCTACTAAGTCTACAACATCATTTGCAGCATACTCTATAACTTCATCATCAAGACCTCTATATATAATTTGTCCTCGTATAGACTTGTCAATATACTTTCCAAGATAGCGCATAGCAATTTCATTAAGAGCATAGGAAATTCCTCCTGGCTTACCAGCTGGAGGAAATCCTAGATAAATAAGTTGCTCAGCTATCATAGTATCATATACCTTTAGAGGTATTATTCCATAGTTATATAACCACTGTAAATCAAACTTTAAATTTTGACCAACAATAAGTTTTTCTTCAAGTACCTTTTTATAGTTTCGTATATCAACAGTAGTCCAATCTACTACAATTTGAGTATCTTTCTTAGGAGAGCCAAATTGTGCAGAAAGAGGTTTACCTACATGTGCATCTTTACCAAGAGTTTCTGAGTCATATTGAATACTTCCCCATTGCTCTATAATATCAAGAGACTCTTGTATAGAGATTCTTGTATATTTAGAAAAGAATGAAGTTTGATTACTTACTACATAAATCACATTTATATACTTTTAATTTAGGTTCCCATAAATCTCCAGGACATCCCTTATTACATCCTAGTCCAATCCACTTTATATCTGGAAAGAAATTAAAGAAATAAATACAGGTACCTATAGCAAAGTTTGGAATCTCATAATCATTTATGTATAATATTAAATGATCTTCCCATATAAATCCTCTAATAGTATTTAACCAATAAATCTTTTGATTAGAGAATATTTCCGCAAAATTCTTATCTTTTAAATTTTGATTACTTACTATGGTAGCAAGTCCAGATTCTGGATCTACAAATACAGGCTTTCGTTTTTGTAAAAATTCTTGTTCAGTCATAATTCTTTAGAATTTCATTATTATGATTAAACACTCTAACAGGACCTAAATCTACTTGAGTTTCCCATAGTACTTCACTGTCGTCTGGATCTAAATTATAATTTATAGCTGATTCAATAACTTCATCATTTATTTCTTTCACTCTATAAATATCTTCTATCCAAACTTCTACTTTACGCTGTACATATATTTTATCCATAATTACATTCAGGTTCATGAGGGTCTACTCTACAATCTCTATCTGAACAATAATGAAAAGGAATTCCTTTAGAATCCTTTATTAATCTATGATATCCACATCCAAAACAATTTCTTATTCTCATAATACTAATTCACCACTTCTAAACAGGTCTTCTTGAAGCTGATAACCAAGTAAGAACCATATTTGATTCTCTATTCTCTTTAGACAAATTTCTTTGCCTATATCTTCATTATAGTTTGCAGGATCAACGCAAGTAGTAGACTCTCTAAGAGTAAAGCCATTTTTCATACGTACTGTTACATATGTGCAAGGTTTACCAAAATCATCTAAAGTGCGTACTATTACATCTTGCATATTTTCCTTTACTTGCTCAATAGTTACTGTATTTTTATTCATTAGTCTAAATATTCATCGTCTACATAATAAATTCTATCTGAACCATCTCCATCTAATCCAAATCTTGCTACCCATTCACCATTTTCAAGAGCTTCCTTTCGGATTCTAATATTTCCACCACACATGTGCCCGCCATTAGCGAGTCCTGCCAGAAGAATGAAGATTTCTCTAACAATATCATCTCTTTCAGATTCTATTTCTATAGTCATACACTCTCTAGGCTCTTTATGCCACTTAGTTGTATAAGTATCGGGATAGAACTTTACAGATTTAATATTAAATAGAGGATAGATAATATAATTATCTTCGTCCCATTTCTTAAGTTGCTCTATAGTAAAGTACTTTAGACTAAGGTCGTGCTCTGGAACTAAAGGTTCATCAGTATGTTCTACTGAATATGGCTCTCTAACAAACCATTCACCTTGTTCCCATTCTTCGGTTTCATAATTTCTTTCTCTAAAATCTAGGATAAGATTTTCTTTATTCTCCCAGCCTCCCTGTGCTATATAAAGGAGATTAAGAGCCATATCACAAGCACCATTATCAAATGGTCCGGAACGTTGTGTCTTAATTTTTACCATATAACAAAATAATTATTCATATAGGTAAATTTATACTTATTATCTAGTTCTACAACATCTACTCCATTTTCTGTAAGTTCCTTGATTAAATGACTAAGAATAATTGAATCAAGTGGACCGAACATTATAGTGTTTCCAGAAACTCCTCTACATACTGGGAGTATTGAAGCTATAATTTTAATAAGCTTATCAAAATTTTCCTTCATTAGGTTGTAAACAAGTAAGACCTAAGTCTCTATACATCTTAACTACTTTAGAAGAATCATCTAAAACAAAATCTACAAAGTATTTATCCTTGATATTTTCTTCAAATAATTCTTTCTTAGAGACATCTCCTTTTTTACGAGAACCTATTGGTCTAAGAATTAAAGCATCTAAATGTATACCCTGATTCTCACATTGTTTAATTGTACAAGCTCGTATTTGGGGTTTATCTTCTCTTCCACTAAGACCAATAACCAAATTGCCAGTATTTTGGTAAGCCTTAACCAAAGTAATAGTCGATAATATAGGTTCATCCTTTAGAATATCAGTAGGTTCAAGGTCATCACCATAGAAAGGACGACCATTGGTATTTAGAAAGAGTGTAGCATCCATGTCTACAAGAATACAATGGGGAAGATTAGAATTCTGTTTCATTTCCTTTTCCTTCATTTTCTTGATACTTTCTTGTATTATATAGTTTCTATAAGTGTTCCAAGTACGTTTAATAACTACTTCTCCAATAGGATTGGGACGCATACTATCTCTTCTAATACATTCTTCAACTGGAGTATCGAATAAGACTTTTTCAAGTTCATAATTATTTTCTTCTGCCCATTTTTCATATTTCTCTATAGTTTTTGGGTTAAGATTCATATTATCTATAATAATATCATAACCCTTTAATATTGATTTCTTTAAAAAGGCTTCCTCCAACTCCTTAAGCATTCCTTCTCTAGAGGGTACCCAATAAACTCCCATCATATTACGAAGGTCATCATAATTAAGTCTTACTCTGTGTTCTGGGTCTTCAGAAGCCCACTTTCTTGCGAAAGTAGACTTCCCAGAACCTTGTATTCCTTGACATAATATTAATTTTGACATATTAATTAATACTTATACCGGTATCAGCTTTATATTCTGCATTATTAGCAGTAATCTCACTTTCTATACACATGTCCATAGTAGCTGCTTTAGCAGAGGCATCTCCTGCAAAGGATCTGTAACATGATACAGCACTATTTATAGTGTCATAGCCCTTATACATTTTATCTCTAGTAGTGGCAAATCTACGAACAATTCCTACTCTATCAGCATCTTGTGTATTAGAAATATCAGTACCTATATAAAGGAATGTCCAATTATACTTATCTTCTTGATGTTTAATCATTTCTTTAATTTTAGATGGTTGATAAGCGTGAGAAGAATTTTCTTCCCCATCAGTCATAATAACTATAAGATTCTTTTCGGGACGTTCCTCTTCAGGCATTGCTGCAAGTCTCTCTCCTATTTCATCAATAGCTACTCCAATTCCGTCATACATAGCAGTACATCCAGAAGGATTATAATTAAGTGTATTTTCAACTTCTCTAACATCTTTCATTATAAAATCAGCCTCTTTAGGAGTTGTTGCAAACCTAAATATAGAAATTGCACAAGTCCCATTTTCATTAGCTTTTTGTTCATCTATAATTTTTTGAAATCCTCCCTTTACATCAGAAACTGATGTCCACATTGATGAACTCTCATCAATAATAAAACAAACATGAATAAAATTACTTTTCATAATATAATAATGTAAATGCGTTACGTTTGATTTCGCAATTTTCAAAACTAAAGAATCTAGGATCAAATCTACCTGTAATGATATGACAGCCATTTACTGTTGGAATTACTGCATAATGTCTTCCTCTATTTTTCTCTACATACTCTATAATATCAGTAATTATAGAATCACCAGGAGCATGTCCATCAACATCAATCATCCAAAGTTTGTCTCTAGATGGAGCTCCTGCTACTACAGAATCCATAATAGCACGAGATTTAGTTGTTTGATGCTCAATACATTCTACTAGTCTTTTTATACATTCAAGTTGACACTGGAATATATCTTTTCTATTCATTTCTATATAACAACGAGCATTGATTTTACTACAAATCTCCTTTATAAAGGGAGTAACTCTATCAAACTCTTCTAAACTAAAGACGTAAAAAGTTCTAATTCTACGGCAATTATCGTGAGAACTAGCAACCTTTACTCCATCTTTATTGCGTTGCATAATAGAAATATAATAGAATTCTCCAAATTTATCGAACTCTAATGTTTTTCTTATTAACTCAATGTTGTCTATCGTCATATACGATTTCTAAATGTGTTCCATCAGGATCATCAAATTTATCTTCATGGCATTCTGATACAGATAATCCACAATCTGAACACCATTCTTCATATTTATTATCTATAAAATTGTCATAATCATTATCATAGAATTCTTCTTTTTCTTCTTCTGATAATTCTTCCCATTCGTCTTCATAATGAGCGAGATAACTATAGCCGTCCCATAGATTCTGACACTCTTGATCAAACCAATTTTCATATAACCAGTCTAGTAAAGAATCTTCATCTTCTGCATAAGCACCATAATATTGGTCCGTTCCACAGAAAGGGGCACTAGTACATATTAACCAACTTTTCATTTTAAATACTTTTTTACTTTATCCTTTATAATGCTAAGACTTTCTTCTTTTATTTGCCTAACTCTTTCACTATGTATTCCAAATCTGTCAGATATTTGTTCAAGGGTAAGAGAAATACATCCAAGCCCAAAATACATTCTAATTATATCATGACTTCTAGGGCTAAGATCTTTAAGAATCTCTTTTATTTCCTTTTCTTTAGATTCTGATAATACATTTGCATCAGTCTTTGGAATATTTTTGTTTGGAATTATATCAATAAAAGTACTATCTTCCTCATCTTTTAAAGGGGAATCTACAGAAACCATTCTAGAACTAGAATTTAATATTGCTATTATCTTAGATTCTTGAATACCTGTAAGTTCTTCTAATTCTGAAAGAGAAGGTTCTCTTTCATTTTTAGCTATAAATTCAGAGGTAATCTTTTTTATTTTGTTATATAGGGCTACTTGACTCAATGGAAGCCTTATAATTCTAGATTTATCAGAAAGAGCTTGCATAATAGATTGTCTAATCCACCATACAGCATAAGAAATAAATTTATAACCTCTATCTGGATCAAATTTATCAGCAGCTTTTATAAGTCCAGCATTACCTTCTGCTATCAAGTCTTCGAAATCAAGACCTTGTCCTTGATATTGTTTAGCTACAGATACAACAAATCTAGTATTGGCAGCTATAAGTTTATCCCTAGCTCTTTTATCTCCATTCTTAGCTTTAGTAGCTATTTCTTTTTCTTCTTCTGGAGTTAGAAGTTTAATATGACTAATGTCTTTAAGATAAAGATTTACAGAATCTCTATCTCTATTAGTTATACTTTGTTTAATAGTTATATTTTTCAAGATGTTAAATAGTTAACATTATGATAAATTACTTTCTTTTTACTTAATTTATATCTAACTTTTTCGTCTATAAACTCTTTTGCTCTATCTAAGGATTGGAAATGTGCGCTAGTACAATCAAAGAAGTAATCAAATGGAGGGAATAATCCTCCATACTCTTGTTCAAATCCAACCCACATTCCCAATAACTTCTGTTGTGGATAAAATACATGCTCTCCTTCTCTAGTACACACTTCTTTAATTCTTAACTTCTTACGAAGTTTCTTCTCTTTTTCTGATAAGTTTGTTGTTATCATCGGATAAGTATTCTCCTAAACAAATTCCTGCAGCTACACCGTATATACAAAAAGCAATTGTCCAAAACATTATGATTGATCCTCAATATTGGCTTCTCCTGCAAGAGCAGCATCTTGTTCAATTCCTAAGAACTTGAAACATTTCAATTTAAAAGCTTCACTCTTCATATTTTCTATCTTAATAACAAGTCCTTCATGTGGAACCTTATTATTGCACTCTGGAGAATCTTGTTCCATATTAAATGATTTATCATTAGCAAGAGCAGTCATAAAGTTAGCAGTCCAATTATCATCTATTTCTATATCTGGATATAATCCAAATGCATATCCATAATAATATTCAATAGCACATAGTATATTTCTTTGCTTACACCAAGTTTGTACTTCATGTGCTGAGAATTCATGTACTTGCCCATCCACATTAGTAAGAGTTATACGATATACAAGAACTTTAAAGTTTTTGCCTTGGATATATTGTACTTGCCCATTTTCAAATGTAGTTGGAGGAACACATCCATAATCATAGTTCTTTTGAATCCACCCACCATTTGGAAGATAACCTACTATCTCATAATAAATAGTCATTCCTTTAATAAGGAAAGGCTTGATATAATCATCTGCATACTTCCATACATCACAACCATAGAATCCGTCTGTAACGTTTTTATTATAAAAACGATTCTTAATTACGGTTCTAGAGGAATATACATAATCATATACATCAAAAGAATTTCCTGTTAACCATTTAGCTATTCGTTCTTTCCAATTAAGTTTCTTATGACAAAGGACATAAGCACTAATTCCAGAAGTACCATGCCACTTACTGCTGATATGAATAATATCATCGGGTTTAATAACATGAGGACATTTCTTTATAAGTGTAGTATCGTAATGAAATCTAAATTGTTCATCAATAATCTTATCAAGTCCTTTATGTTTTTTCTTTTCTTTAGAACTGCCTGGAGTCCCTGGAGTTCTTTGAATTGGAGCTACATACTTTCTAGAAATCCAGAAAGTTTTACCATCATGTTCAATTTCATCAAATTCTGTATTTGGCTCAGGAGTAGGAAGTTCTACATTAACTTGATCTACTATAAAATTTTGTAAATCTATTAACGGCATTAAAAAGCCTTCTGATTTGACTCCTCTAAGGTTTATAGCTTTTACAATTCCTTTATCTTCAAAATATCCTGTCTTTTCTGAGTTATCATTCAAATTTTTATTTCTATATAAATTAAGATACTGTAATAAACGTCCATTTATTTGAGATAAGACAGGGAAATAAATATATAATCCAGGTTCACTATCTATTCCTACTGTAATAATAAATCCATCTACTACGGCACATTTAATTCTTTCTACTTTAGGATCAGGATGTTTAATAAAATCCTTTATTTCTA
>OCVV011334247.1_pt1 | contig 22702 bp, 20 predicted proteins | sample 1539721 | NCBI WGS metagenome assembly OCVV01 (sample SAMN02144230, study PRJEB22623) | gut metagenome | biome: sheep rumen | host: Ovis aries | place: New Zealand
ATGAAGGAGCTTGCTGATATCGGACTGATCAATACGGAGTGCATGACTGTCACAGGAAAGACAGTGGGAGAGAATATTGCAGGCGCGGTAAACCGTGATCCGATGGTCATCCGTCATACTGATAATCCGTACATGAAGACAGGCGGAATTGCCGTTCTGAGAGGAAACATCGCACCGGATACAGCGGTCGTTAAGCGTTCCGCAGTCCTTCCGGAAATGATGGTCCATGAGGGACCGGCGCGCGTGTTTGAGTGCGAGGAGGATGCGATCGACGCGATCAAGGGAGGAAAGATCAATCCGGGAGATGTGGTCGTGATACGTTATGAGGGACCGAAAGGCGGCCCGGGTATGAGAGAAATGCTGAATCCCACATCCGCGATTGCCGGCATGGGACTGGACAAATCAGTCGCCCTGATCACCGACGGCCGTTTCTCAGGCGCATCCAGAGGAGCGTCCATAGGTCATGTCAGCCCTGAGGCTGCAGTCGGAGGCCCGATCGCTCTCATCGAAGAAGGAGATATCATCAGTATTGATATTCCTAATTACAGTCTGAATGTTAAGGTCAGCGATGAAGAGCTTGCCAGAAGAAAAGCTCTCTGGCAGCCGAAGGCTCCAAACGTAACTACAGGTTACCTTGCGCGTTACGCGGAGATGGTAACCAGCGCTAACAGAGGCGCAATACTGAAAATACCGGGCAAGAATTAATCTGACAGTTTTTTAAAAGTTTATTCTAAAAAAGGTTTTAAGGAGAATCAGATCGATATGCGTTTAAATGGTTCACAGATCGTAATTAAATGTCTTGAAGAACAGGGTGTGGATACAGTGTTCGGTTATCCGGGCGGCTGCATTCTGAATATTTATGATGAATTATATAAGAATCCGGGAATCAAACATATACTTACTTCCCATGAGCAGGGCGCGTCTCACGCCGCCGACGGTTATGCGAGAGCCACCGGAAAAGTCGGTGTCTGCATGGCGACCAGCGGCCCCGGAGCCACGAATCTGGTCACGGGAATCGCAACGGCAATGATGGATTCCGTTCCGGTCGTAGCGATCACGGCTAACGTAGGCGTTGGCATGCTGGGAAAAGACAGCTTCCAGGAGGTGGATATAGCCGGCGTATGTATGCCTATCACGAAGTACAGCACGATCGTAAAAGACGTTAAAAAACTCGCGGATACACTTCGCCGTGCTTTTGTCATCGCCAAATCAGGAAGACCGGGTCCGGTCCTGGTGGATATTACGAAGGATGTCACAGCCGCCATGTGCGAATATGAACCGAAAAAAGCGGAGGAGGTCCTTCCTCAGACAGAAACGATCGAGGACGACGCTCTTGCGCTTGGCGTTGAGATGATCAACGACTCAAAACGTCCTATGATTATGATCGGCGGCGGATGTGTCATTTCTGACGCTGCCTCCGAGATCGCAGAGCTTGCGGAAAAACTCAACGCCCCTGTTACGGACACTCTGATGGGTCAGGGAGCTTTTGACCAGACAAAGGATCAATATGTGGGAATGATCGGCATGCACGGAACGAAGGCAGCCAATTTCCTCACATATGACTGTGATCTGCTCATCGCCCTCGGAACACGTTTCTCAGACCGTGTAGCGGGATCACCTTCCAATTTTGCGAAGCAGGCTGCTATCCTTCAGATCGATATCGATGCTGCAGAGATCGATAAGAACGTCATGACTTCTCATGCGATCATAGGAGATGTAAAGGAAGCGCTTAAGAGAATGCTTCCTGATATCAAAGAGCAGAGGAATGAGGAGTGGATCGCAGAGGTGGCTGAAAAGAAGGCTGCTTTTACAGAAGAGATACCGCAGGATCATCTGACCGGTCCGTACATCATGGAGAAGATCTATGAGCTGACGAACGGCGACGCGCTTATCACAACTGACGTAGGACAGCATCAGATGTGGGCGGCCCAACATTACAAATACACACAGGTCAGGACATTCCTTTCTTCAGGCGGACTCGGAACAATGGGTTACGGCCTCGGAGCTTCCATCGGAGCCCAGATCGGACGTCCGGATAAGAGGGTCATTAATATCACGGGCGACGGTTGTTTCCGTATGAATATGAATGAGATCGCGACAGCTGCCCGCAATAATACTCCGGTCATCACAGTAGTGATCAACAATCACGTTCTTGGAATGGTTCGTCAGTGGCAGACTTTGTTCTACGGACAGAGATATTCAGCTACAGTCCTGAAGGATAAGGCTGATTTTGCGAAGGTTGCTGATGCTCTCGGCGGAAAAGGATACACGGTAACGACCCCTGAGGAATTTGATAACGCCTTCAGTGAAGCTCTCAAGGCTGACGGCCCTGTTGTACTTGATTGCTGGATCGATTCTGATGAGAAAGTATTCCCGATGGTTCCGGGAGGAAAGCCAAACAGTGAATCCTTTGATGCAAAGGATCTGGCTGAAAGACAGGGATGATCATCTGAGGGCAGATGTTTCGGAAACGGATATTTCCGAAAGAGTGAAATATACAGGAACAGAACGTCACATCAGAAAACGATGTGACGTTCTGTCTTTGACAGGAAAGTTCCCGCAAAGAAACCAAGGATATGCGCAGGTCGTTTGAGAAGCATGGACCATAAAACAAGTGTTTTCCACACATGAACAAAAGTCCTTGTGAGAATGTATAATATTGACAATAAAATCACAAATATTCAGAGATTATTCACCTTATTGACGAAGTTATAAAGTTGAATCTTGCAAGATATATTGTCTTGTCATATAATGAAAAACGTTTATTAATTATTTTTTACAATTTAGAAGTTTTTATTTTGTGTGTAATGTCGAAGAGGCGGCTTTCTGCAGCGTCAGAGGCATTTTGCTCTAAGGAGGAAGAAAAATGGGCAGAGTTTACAATTTTTCAGCAGGTCCTGCATGCTTGCCGGAAGAAGTGCTCAGAGAAGCACAGGAAGAGATGATGGATTACAGAGGCTGCGGTATGTCTGTGATGGAAATGAGTCACCGCTCTAAAATGTTCGAGGAGATCATTAATGAAGCCGAACAGGATCTGATAGACCTGATGAAGATCCCGGATAATTATAAGGTGCTTTTCCTTGGCGGAAGCGCTCATCATCAGTTTGCGCAGGTACCTATGAATCTGATGAAAAACGGCGTTGCTGATTATATTATCACCGGAAACTGGGCAAAGAAGGCTTATCAGGAAGCAAAAATATACGGTCAGGCTAACGCGATCGCTTCTTCCGAGGATAAAACATTCTCTTACATTCCGGATTGTTCCGACCTGCCTGTCAGCATCAACGCTGATTATGTATATATCTGCGAGAATAACACTATTTACGGAACAAAATTCCATGAGCTGCCGGATACCAAGGGCAAGACTCTTGTCTCCGACGTTTCCTCCTGCTTCCTTTCCGAGCCGGTGGATGTGGAGAAATACGGAGTTATCTTTGGCGGAGTTCAGAAAAATATCGGACCTGCAGGAATGGCGATCGCCATCGTAAGAGATGATCTGATCACGGATGATGTCCTTCCGTGCACGCCTACGATCATGAAATACAGTGTACAGGCAAAGGCAAAGAGCCTTTATAATACGCCTAACTGCTGGGATATCTATATCTGCGGAAAGGTATTCAAGTGGCTCAAACGTCTCGGCGGCCTTGAGGAGATGAAGAAGATAAATGAAGCAAAAGCTGCAATCCTCTATGATTATCTGGATTCCAGCAGTATGTTTACCGGCACGGTAGTAAAGAAGGACCGTTCGCTTATGAATGTTCCGTTTGTTACCGGCAATGCGGAGCTGGATGCGAAATTTGTGAAAGAAGCAAAAGAGGCAGGGCTTGAGAACCTGAAGGGCCACAGAAGTGTGGGAGGCATGCGCGCAAGTATCTATAATGCGATGCCGGCAGAAGGTGTACAGGCACTGGTTGATTTCATGAAGAAGTTTGAAGAGGAGAATGCATAACAATGTTTCAGTATACATGTCTCAATCCGATCGCCGAGGTTGGACTGCAGAGATTCGACGGTAACTACATTAAGACGGATAATATCAATGACGCTGACGCAATCCTTGTAAGGAGCGCGAAAATGCATGAGATGGGCCTTACGGACAGGGTGCTCGCTATCGCGAGAGCCGGCGCCGGAGTAAATAATATTCCGCTTGACAGATACGGAGAGCAGGGTATTGTTGTTTTTAATACGCCGGGAGCAAACGCCAACGGCGTAAAAGAGATGGTCATTGCAGGAATGCTTCTGGCAGCCAGGGATATCGTGGGAGGTATCAACTGGGTAAATGAGCAGAGCCGTGATGGAGAGATAGCAAAGAAGGCAGAAAAAGAAAAAAAGAAATTCGCGGGAACAGAGATCAGCGGTAAAAAGCTGGGAATCATCGGCCTTGGCGCGATAGGTCAGCTGGTGGCAAACGCTGCGATCCCGCTTGGAATGGATGTATATGGATATGATCCGTATATTTCTGTTGACGCGGCATGGAATCTTTCCAGAAACGTACATCATGTGAAGGATGTAAATGAGATCTATGCGAATTGTGATTATATCACTATCCATGTACCTGCACTGGACAGTACAAAAGGAATGATAGGACATGACGCGATCTCCATGATGAAGAACAATGTCGTCATTCTGAATTTTGCCAGAGATATACTGGTGGATCAGGAGGCTGTAATTGACGCCCTTCAGCAGGGAAAAATCAGAAAATATGTTACGGATTTTGCCACGCCGGAGCTTCTGGGCGTGAACAACGTCATTATCACGCCGCATCTGGGGGCTTCCACGCAGGAATCCGAGGATAACTGCGCGATTGCGGCAGTAAATGAGCTTCGTGAATATCTGGAAAACGGAAACATAAAGAATTCCGTGAATTTCCCGAACTGTGATATGGGCAAATGTACAAGCGGAGGAAGGATAGTTATCGCTCACAGGAATATCCCGAATCAGCTGTTCCAGTTTACAAGGATCATCGGCGATTTCGGCATCAATATCAATGATATGACAGACAAGAGCCGGGGAAATCTGGCGTATTCCATTCTGGATATCGACAGACCTGCACCGGAGGAAGTGATCGATAAGCTTACGAAAGTCGAAGGAGTCCTGAAAGTAAGAACTATCCGATAAACCTGAAACAGAGCAAAGGGGAAGGTAAGATGGCTGTTATAAAACCGTTTAAGGCGCTGAGACCATCAAGGAAGACTGTTGCAGAAGTGGCAGCGCTTCCTTATGATGTATATAATAGTAAAGAGGCAAGAGCAGTGGTCCGGGAAAACCCGATCAGCTTTCTGGCCATTGACAGGGCGGAGACGCAGTTTCCGGAGGGACAGGATATGTATGCTCCGGAGGTGTATGAGAAGGCGGCACAGATGCTTAAAGACGAGGAAGCTTCGGGCATTTTCGTGCAGGATCCGAAGGCATGTTTTTATATCTATGAACTGACGATGGACGGAAGAGTCCAGACAGGACTTGTCGCAGCATCATCGGTAGATGATTACATGAACGGGGTCATAAAGAAACATGAAAACACCCTGGAAGAGAAGGAACAGGACAGGATCCGCCACGTAGATACCTGCAGTGCCCAGACAGGACCTATCTTTCTCGCATACCGTGCGAAAAAGGAGATCAGAGATCTGATAAATACAGTCAAGACCGCAGATGCAGAGTATGACTTTGTATCTGACGATGGTATACGTCACAGAGTCTGGGTGATCAGCGATGACGCGCAGATAAGCGCGATCGGGGAATTTTTTGCGGGCATAGATAATACCTATATTGCCGACGGTCATCACAGAGCGGCTTCCGCTGTAAAAGTTTCTTTGAAAAGAAGAGCAGAAAGACCGGATCATACGGGAGACGAAGAGTTCAACTATTTTCTCTCTGTTCTTTTCCCTGACGACGAGCTGAAGATCCTTGATTATAACCGCGTACTGAAGGACCTTGCGGGATATGAGCCCGGGGAGCTTCTGAACGAGCTTGGAAAGGTATTTACGGTCGAAGACGCGCCGGAAGCACCTTATCATCCGGAAAAGAAAGGAGAGATGGGCTTCCTTCTCGGCGATAAGTGGTATAAGCTTACTGTGAAGGAAGACAGGGTCAAAAATGATCCGGTTGGAAATCTGGACGTTGCGTATCTTCAGCGCGAAGTGCTGACGCCGGTCTGGAAGATCGATGATCCGCGCACGGATTCCAGGATCTCCTTTGTCGGAGGCATCCGGGGACTTGAAGAGCTTGAGAAGAGATGCAGCGAGGGTGACGCAGCCGCGTTTGCCATGTATCCAACTTCAATAGGCGAACTCTTTGCGGTAGCTGACGCAAAACTTCTGATGCCGCCTAAATCCACATGGTTTGAACCGAAGCTTCGCAGCGGATTGTTCATCCATAAAATAGAAAAATAAATCATAGAAAAAGTTTTAAAAATCAATAAAAAAGTACGACTGCCAGAGGAAATTTACAGTTAGGTTAAATCTCCTCCGGTCGTACTGTTTTTGTTTCGCAGGAAACTACGTTAATTTAATGTGAAACAAACCCTCCGGAGGATGCTTACGCCGCACAGAGGCAGGCAGCAAAGCTGCCGTGCGGCGGCGCGCAAAGTCCGGTACGCTTCCTTCAGGATTGAGGGGGCGGGAGTTGAAGTCCGCTCGAGGACTATATTATGATAAAAAAAGCAATGTGCGTATGTTAAAAAGAATCGTAGAAAGAATCAGAAAAAAGCATATACTCTACCCGATGGTATATCTTTGCGCCGTGATCTGCGTGGTGCTTCGATATCTGCCGCTGTATTCAGATAAAGAAGGCGTACAGATGATCCCAATGGGAGCGGCTCTGGGCACAACTATCGCAGTGCTGTTTATTACCGTAGTATGGGAGCTGCGCAGCCGGGAACGGAAAAGAGAGCTGCATCCTGCGGTAAAAGCGCTTCTGCGGCTCGCAGGCATTTTCGGGCTGAGCTTTTATCTGGTATTTATTCTGGAATTTGTCAATAACAGCAAATTTTCACAGATGGAAATAAAGTTCTATCTGCTGGATATGGCCGGCGTGCTGATCATTATGTTTATTCTGTTTATGATACTGAACTCATATAAACTGACAATGATCGTCATGCTTGTTTTTTACAGTCTGATCACGATGGTTTTCTATGCGGTAAATACTATGCGCGGGGAGCCATTTCAGTTCATAGATATCTTCAGTGCGGGAACGGCTATGGAAGTGGCGGGGCAGTATAAATTTGTGATGACATACCAGGTGGTTTCGGTCATCGTATGGAGTTTATGTCTGATCCTTATTCTGCTGCGGATACCTGACCTGAAGCTTATGCGAAGCATCCCGGGAAAGATCCTGATCAGATTTGCGGCGCTTCCTGTCATTTTCGGATTGTCCTTTTTATATCTGAATTACAACTGGAACGGAGAACTGGGGATAGTGACAGATCTGTTTGCGCCGATCAAAACTTATGAGGAATGCGGTGTACAGGTCGGCTTTTTCTGCGTCGCGAAATATATGCGGCTGACGCAGCCGGAAGATTATTCTGTTGAAGCTGCGGAAAAGATAGCAAAGGATTCCTTAAATGAGCAGACGCCGAACACGGTGACTGACGTAGAGCCTGTAAATATCATATGCGTCATGAATGAATCTCTGGCGGATTACCGTAAAATAGGTGATCTCCGGACAAATATAGAAGTGATGCCTTTTTATGATTCGCTTACAGAAAATACTATAAAAGGAAGCACGCTTGTCTGCATAAAAGGCGGCGGAACAGCAAAAACGGAGTATGAGTTTCTGACAGGAAATTCCGTCAAACGGTTCCCGGCAATGGTTCCTTATGTAAGTTATTTTACGCATGAACAGTATTCTCTTGTAACGACGCTGGAGGCGCAGGGATATGATTCCGTAGTCATGCATCCCTATAAAAAGACGAACTGGAACCGGCCGACGGCATACAGGCTGCTCGATTTCAATGAATACATCAGCATAGATGATTTTGATGAGAATGCTTCCAAGATCCGGGGGCTTATTTCCGATCAGGCAAATTACGAAAAGATAATCGAACGTGTAAACGAGAAACAAAACAGTAATGATAAACTGTTTCTCTTTGATATCACGATCCAGAATCATGGCGGTTACAATACAAATAACTATACGGGAGAGATTCAGGTAACTGACTACAATGATCCTTCCGTGGACAGGTTCCTTTCCCTGGTACATGAGAGCGATAAGGCGCTGCAGTATCTGATCAGTTATTTTCAGAATGTAGAAGAGCCCACATTGATAGTTATGTTTGGAGATCATTATCCCGCATTGCCCGATGCGTTTACGGAATACCTTTCGGGAGCGCCGTACGATGATCTGGATATCGGACAGCAGCAGAATTACTATGCGACGCCATTCCTGATCTGGGCGAACTATGATATCCCGGAGCAGAGCGGCGTTACGACCAGTTCCAATTTTCTGGGAACGCTTATGCTGGAGCAGACGGGCCTTGAAATGGCACCGTATAATTATTATCTTAAAAACATGATGACCACGATACCGGCCCTGAATCATCTGGGTTATATGGATGCGGCGGGAATATATCATTCCTGGAGCGAAGGCGGGGAAGAAGCTCTGAAAAAAGAACAGGATTACGAATATCTCCAGTATAATAATCTGGCGGAAAACGGCGACCGGCTGGACTGGTTTTTCGGAATGGGATAATAGACTGTTTGTCAGAGTTTTATCGTAATGTTTGCCATAGCTTTTTCAAGCAATGTGTTTTATGAAGCAGGGATTTGTGTTATATTAGACGGGATGGCATAAAAGCCAGCATGACAGTTTTTAACGTATAGAAAGGGAATATATATGATTGCAGCAAGCAATATTACTCTGCGTGTCGGAAAGAAAGCTCTTTTTGAGAACGTAAATATTAAGTTTACCGAGGGTAACTGTTACGGCGTGATCGGCGCAAACGGCGCCGGAAAGTCCACTTTTCTGAAAATACTTTCCGGTCAGCTTGAGCCGACAAACGGAGATGTTATCATTACGCCCGGAGACCGCCTTTCCTTCCTGGAACAGGACCATTTCAAATATGACGAGTTTTCCGTTATCGATACCGTTATCATGGGTAATCAGAGGCTTTATGATATAGGCAAAGAGAAGGATGCGCTTTACATGAAAGAAGACTTTTCTGACGAAGACGGCATACGCGCCAGTGAGCTGGAAGCCGAATTCGCGGAAATGAACGGCTGGGAGGCTGAGAGTGACGCTGAGTCTTTGCTGAATGGCCTCGGTATTGAAGAAGAATATCACTATGTGCCGATGAATACTCTTACCGGAGCACAGAGAGTAAAGGTGCTTCTGGCAAGGGCGCTTTTTGGAAATCCGGATATTCTCCTTTTGGATGAGCCGACAAACCATCTGGATCTGGACGCTATCGCCTGGCTTGAAGAATTCCTGATCAATTTTGAAAATACAGTCATTGTAGTATCCCATGACCGTTATTTCCTGAACAAGGTCTGCACCCATACGGCAGACATTGATTACGGAAAGATCCAGCTTTTCGCGGGCAATTACGACTTCTGGTTCGAGTCAAGCCAGCTTATCCTGAAACAGCGCAAGGAGGCCAACAAGAAAAAAGAGGAGCAGATTAAGGAACTGAAAGAATTTATCGCCAGATTCTCCGCCAATGCTTCTAAATCGAAACAGGCTACTTCCCGTAAAAAAGCCCTGGATAAGATACAGCTCGACGAGATCAAACCATCCAGCAGGAAATATCCATATATTGATTTCAGACCAAACCGGTCTATCGGTAATGAAGTTCTGGAGGTAAACGGTATTTCAAAAACGATCGACGGCGAGAAAGTCCTTGACAATATCTCTTTTGTATTGAGGAGAGAGGATAAAGTGGCCTTTGTAGGAAGCAATGAGATAGCCATTACAGCTTTGTTCAAGATCCTTGCGGGAGAGGATGAGCCGGATGAGGGATATTACAAATGGGGCGTTACCACGAGTCAGGCTTATTTCCCGAAGGATTACACAGAAGAGTTCAGCTCTGATCTTAACATCGCCGAGTGGCTGACACAGTATTCTGAAGAAAAGGATGTCACATATGTACGTGGTTTCCTGGGCAGAATGCTCTTTGCGGGCGAAGACGGAGTAAAGAAAGTAAAAGTACTTTCCGGTGGAGAGAAGGTTCGTTGCCTTCTTTCAAAGATGATGATCTCCGGAGCAAATGTGCTTATTCTGGATGAGCCGACAAACCATCTGGATATGGAGTCAATCACAGCGCTTAACAACGGACTGATCAAATTCCCGGGAGTTCTTCTGTTTACCTGCCACGATCATCAGTTCGTGGAGACAACGGCAAACCGTATCATGGAGATCCTTCCTGACGGATCAATGATCGATAAGGTAACAACATACGATGAGTATCTCGCAAGTGATGAAATGGCCAGAAAGCGTCAGGTATACAGTCTGTCCGAGTCAGATCAGGAGGATAATTAATTATGAATAAACCGGTTTTGTTGATCATGGCTGCAGGACTTGGCAGCCGTTACGGCGGGCTCAAGCAGATGGATCCGATCGATCCTCAGGGACATCTGATCATAGATTATTCCCTTTTTGACGCGATGGAGGCCGGCTTCGAAGAGGTCGTTTTTGTGATCAAGGAAGAGAATCTTTCTATGTTCAGGGAACGCATCGGAGATCGTGTGGCAGATAAAATGAAGGTGCACTATGCATTTCAGAAGCTTGGGGATATTCCCGCGCCATATTCCGTTCCGGAGGGACGCGTTAAGCCCTGGGGCACGGGACAGGCAGTACTGTGCGCGTCGGAATGCATTGGAAACAGACCGTTTGCAGTTATTAACGCAGATGATTTTTACGGAAAGAAAGCCTTCCGTCTGATCTTTGACTATCTGAGCGCAGTCAGCGATGATAATAAATACCATTACGCCATGGTAGGCTATGAAGTAGGAAAGACCGTGACGGAGAACGGATCTGTGGCACGAGGCGTATGCAGGACGGATGATAACGGCTATCTTGCGGAGATCGTCGAACGTACCCATATAGAGAAACGTCCGTACGGAGCAGCATATACGGAGGATGATGGAAATACATGGACAGATCTGCCTGCTGATACTCCGGTATCCATGAATATGTGGGGATTCAGCGCGGGACTTATGAGAGAGCTTCAGGAAAGATTTCCTGTATTTCTGGAAAGAACGATGAGAGAGAATCCGATGAAGGGAGAATTTTTCCTTCCGTTTGTCGTAGATGAGCTTCTGACCGAAGGAAAAGCGGATGTAAAGGTCCTGCGGACTCCGGATCAGTGGTATGGCGTTACTTACATTCAGGATAAGCCGTTTGTCATGGACGCTATTCAAAAAATGAAAGATGAAGGTGCTTACCCGGAGCACTTCTCAAAACTTTGAGACATCTGCAAATAAAGACAGGGGCTGTCGCTTTACGCGGGAGCTCCTTTTTCACATACTGAGAGTGATTGGGAAAGCCGGGTTATAAGCGTTTTTTTAGAGGCGTTGCTGCCGGTCTTACTTAATATAAGAGGTGGAAATTGGATCATAAGGTAAAGGTCCGTGAAAACAAAATACTGATGATCGGACTGGCTGGATGCATTGCGGCAGCCCTTGCCTGCAGCGGTTTAATACTTGGAAATGACGCGCCGGTTTTTATCAAATGGTATATGATGATGCTCATCATGGGATGCGTCATTTTTCCGGCGGCGAAGGGCTTGTTCAAAGCCTTTGCAGACCGGGGATGGATCTTCTGCAAGGTACTGTCCGCAGCCGCAGCGGGATACCTGACCTGGGCAGCGGTATGTTTTGAAGCAGTTCCTTTTACAGGGAGCGTATGCCGGCTGGCCGCCGCCTTTGTACTGATCTTAACTGCAGGGGGGGTATTTGTGCTCAGAAAGAAACCTTTCTTTTTAAACACAGAGCGGGAGGATACAGATGACGCCTCAGCGGATGCGGAATTCTTCTGTCCTTTCAGACCCGGTATTTCATGGAAACTGATACTTTCGGAAGAAATTCTTTTTTTGCTGCTATTTCTGATGTGGGCATATATCATGGGATTTCGCCCGGAGGCCTTTGGAACGGAGAAATTCATGGATTTCGGTTTTTTGAAGGCCATGATGAGAAGCAGGACACTGCCTGCCGCAGATATCTGGTATGCGGGAAAAAACATTAATTACTATTATGGCGGTCAGTATTTTGCCGCGTTTTTTACTAAGCTTACGGGTACGGAAGCAGAACAGACATACAATCTCTCAAGAGCGATGATTGCCTCATTTGCCTTTGTGATGCCTTTTTCCCTTGTGTGGAACATGATCATGCACCGGCTGAAAAAGAATTCTCCTGCATCGGCCGCAGGAGGCGTTCTGGCAGGCGCAGCCGTTTCCCTGGCGGGCAATATGCATTATGTCATTTACGGGCTGTCAGGCCCGGTATTTAAGATGAAAGGGTATAAAGATTACTGGTTTCCGGATTCCACACGTTTTATAGGCTATAATCCGGCAACATCCGACCAGTGTATTCATGAGTTTCCATCCTATTCCTTTGTGCTCGGAGATCTGCATGCCCATGTATTTAATATAATTTTTGTGCTGCTGGTGACAGGGATTCTTTACGCATGGCTCTGTCAGGCCTTTGGCAGAGGGAACGCAGAGAACAATGATGAGAATGAGGGAAAAATACCGAATATTATCCGCGGAATGCTCCAGCCTCATATCCTGATCTGCGGATGGCTCGTGGGAATGTTCCAGTGGACAAATTACTGGGATTTCATCATTTATCTGACAATGATCTTTCTGGTATTGATAATGTATGAGATATGGTGCAGACCGAAGAAGGAATCATCCCCGGGATACCGGATCGCATACGGAATCTGCGGCGTTTTGATCAGGGGTTCAGAAGTGCTTGTTATTGCATCGCTTGCTGCCGTGCCATTTCGGATGAGTTTTGAAATGATGGTTTCCGGGATTGCAAAAGCGAACGTTCATACTCCTCTGTATCAGCTGGCAATCCTTTGGGGGCTGCCTGCGGCGGAGTTTTTTGTTTTTCTTTTTATTTTGATAAAAGAAGGAAGAAGCTCCGGGAGAGGGCTCGCCGGTATTGTATTTGATCATGAACTTCCTGATATGTTTGCTTTCCTTCTTGGGTGCTGCGGCGCAGGGCTGGTAATGATTCCGGAGCTTGTCTATGTGCGTGATATCTACGAAGAATACTATCCGAGAGCAAACACGATGTTCAAGCTTACTTATCAGGCGTTCATTATGTTTGGGATCATGACGGGATATGTGCTGATCAGAAATATGTGCGAGGGTACGCGTAAAAACATATGGCGTGTCCCGCGAATTATTTCACAGTCTGTGTTGCTTTTTCTGCTGCTTCTGACCTTTGGATATTTTCCTTATTCGGTAAGCGAATGGTACGGAGATATAAAAAACACATCTGGATATCTTGGGCAGGATGCTCTGGCATATCTGGAAGAGCAGTACCCGCAGGACGCTTCCGCTCTGCGGTGGCTTGACGGCAATACAGAAGGAAATCCTGTGATACTCGAGGCAGACGGAGACAGTTATTCGCTAAACTGCAGAGTTTCGGCCATGACCGGTCTGCCCACAGTGATGGGCTGGTATGTGCATGAATGGCTGTGGCGGGGAGATGTGGATTCGCTGAATCAGAGAAGACTTGATATCTCAGCAGTATATACGTCCGACGATCCCGAAGAGGTAATGAGTCTGCTGAAGAAATACGGAGTGGAGTATATATTTGTCGGAAGCTGTGAGTATGAGAAATATCCGGAGATAAATAAAGCACTGCTTGCCGGCATGGGAGAAATAGTATTTGACAGTTCGGATGATAAGATACCGGGCAGCGGCGCATATATTGTTAAAGTCAGCAGCGGAGATGGCAGCGGACATGACTGATATTCCTGAAAAGCGTCAGAATTGTCATTCGGGAAGATCTGCGGAAATGAAAGAAAGCCGGTAAAGGGTGTGAATATGGATTTATTTGATTACATGAAAACAAAAACGATGGAAAAGGAGTCCCCTCTGGCTTCACGCATGCGTCCGAAGACCATAGAAGAAGTTGTGGGGCAGGAGCATATCCTGGGAAAAGGTCGTCTTCTGTACAGGGCGATCAAGGCTGATAAATTAAGCTCTGTTATATTTTACGGACCTCCGGGTACAGGCAAGACCACTCTTGCGCACGTTATCGCAAATACGACAAGCGCGGCGTTCACACAGCTGAACGCGACCATGGCAGGCAAAAAGGACATGCAGGACGCTATTAAAGCAGCGCAGGACCGCCGCGGTATGTATGGAAAAAAAACGATCCTGTTCATCGATGAGATCCACAGGTTTAATAAAAGCCAGCAGGATTATCTGCTTCCGTATGTGGAGGACGGAACAGTGATCCTGATAGGGGCCACAACGGAGAATCCGTATTTTGAAGTAAACGGAGCGCTGATCTCCAGGTCAGTTATATTTGAGTTAAAGCCTTTAGAGGCGGGAGATATAAAAAAACTCCTTTTAAAGGCAGTCAGCGATCAGGAAAACGGACTGGGAAGCTATAATGCCATACTGGAAGATGATGCCGCCGATTTTCTGGCAGACGCTGCGGGAGGCGACGCCCGGGAAGCCTTAAACGCCATAGAGCTTGGCGTTCTGACCACGCAGCCGTCCGGGGACGGGAAAATACACATCGATCTGGAGACTGCTTCAGAATGTATTCAGAAACGCGTCGTACGTTATGATAAGGACGGCGATCAGCATTATGATACGATTTCGGCATTTATTAAAAGCATGCGGGGATCTGATCCGGATGCGGCGGTATTCTATCTGGCAAAAATGCTGTACGCAGGAGAGGATGTTAAATTCATTGCAAGAAGGATCATGATATGCGCTTCGGAGGATGTGGGAAACGCCGACCCCATGGCAATGGTCGTTGCGGCGTCCGCAGCTTCCGAAGTAGAGAGGATCGGTATGCCGGAATCACAGCTTATACTGGCGCAGGCAGCGATCTATGTGGCGTCGGCTCCGAAAAGCAACGCATGCACTAACGCCGTTTTCTCCGCGATGGAAAAGGTAAAAAGCGTTAATACTACAGTTCCTTCCCATCTGAGAGACGCCCATTATAAAGGTTCGGCAAAACTTGGACGGGGCATCGGCTATAAATATGCTCATGATTATCCGGATCACTATGTAAAGCAGCAGTATCTGCCTGATGAGATCAAAGACGAGGTATTCTATGAGCCTGCAGATATAGGGTATGAGAAAACCATCAGAGCATATTTTGAAAGAATCAAAAAATAAAAATTGATATTTACCCCTTTTCAAAATCAGAAAATATGATACAATACATAAGGTCAGACAACTGACAAGACAGATGTAAATACATCTGTGCAGCAACCTATCATTCTTTTATTTGAAAAGGAGACAAATAAGATGTCACAGAAGGAGAAAGGCTTCAAAGCATTTCTGAAGCGTAAGAATATCGTTTTCTCTGCGAAAAGATATGGTATCGATGCGCTTGGCGCTATGGCGCAGGGTCTTTTCGCATCACTTCTGATCGGAACGATCATTAACACTATCGGAACACAGTTCGGTATTGAGATCCTGACAAAGATCGGAGGCTACGCCACGGCCGGAACAGGAGCCGCCATGGCAGTTTCTATCGGATATGCTCTTCAGGCGCCGCAGCTGGTACTGTTTTCGCTCATTGCGGTGGGCGGCGCGGCAAATGAACTTGGAGGAGCCGGAGGACCGCTTTCCGTTCTGATCATTGCGATCATTGCAACCGAGTTTGGTAAAGCTGTTTCAAAGGAAACGCCTGTAGATATTATCGTGACTCCGAGTGTTACGATCATCATCGGAGTCCTGCTTTCCATGTGGTGGGCGCCGGGCATCGGCAAAGCCGCAAGCGCGGTAGGAACAGCGATCATGTGGGCTACAGAGCTGCAGCCATTCCTTATGGGTATCATTGTATCTGTTATCGTAGGTATTGCACTTACACTTCCGATCAGCAGCGCAGCCATCTGCGCCGCGCTGTCGCTGACAGGGCTTGCCGGAGGAGCAGCTGTAGCAGGCTGCTGCGCACAGATGGTCGGTTTTGCTGTTATGAGCTTTAAAGAGAACAAATGGGGAGGCCTGCTGGCGCAGGGAATCGGAACTTCCATGCTCCAGATGGGTAATATAGTGCGTAATCCGAAGATCTGGATCGCGCCGATCATTACTTCTGCCATTACAGGACCGATAGCCACATGCATATTCAAACTGCAGATGAACGGCGCGGCTGTTTCTTCCGGAATGGGAACATGCGGACTGGTCGGACAGATCGGCGTTTATACAGGCTGGGTCGCTGATGTGGCTTCCGGAGCGAAAGCTGCTATAACCGCAATGGACTGGATCGGACTGATACTGATCAGTTTCGTGCTCCCGGCAGTGCTCACTCCGATCATTGCTATCCCTCTGAGAAAGAAGGGATGGATCAAGGAAAATGATCTGAATCTGAATCTGTAATGCATCATATGAAAAAATACATCATATCCTAAAATACTGAAAAAGCTGTCATTGAACCTTACTGATGGAGGTTCGATGGCAGCTTTTTTTTAGTCCGACAGAAGGATACCCATAAGTGATGCGTAGACATCAGCATTTTTGTGGTACCAGTTATTACAGATGGTTCGTGCTGCTTCTTCTGTGGCTACAGTCATCCGCAGATCGACCAGGTTCTCATTTCCTTCACTGACGGTACAGTGAACCTCATATCCCTGATCGCTCAGCCAGCGGTAATTAGCTTTTACGGAAGAGTCCATGCGCATCTCATATCCGTTATTTTTTATAAAGACAGCGATCTCATCTTTGATATCATCATGAATGTCCTGATTGAAAAATCGAAGAGTATCCTGCCCCTGTTCAGTAGCGGAGTAATAGGTCACATGGTTTTCGGTCTTTGTCTGTAAAAGCCCGGTATCCACCATGTCCGCGATCACCTCCTGAAGCCGGAAAAAAGTGGTATATCTGTGCTCCACCATAAATTCCGCAATCTGAGCCGCGGACAGAGGAAAATTAACTTTGGAAAGTATCTGAAGAATGATCAGTTTATATAAGGAATTAGTTTGTTCTATCATGATCAGTAATCCTGTAAAAAAATGTCCGAAGAAAACAGGTAATTATAAATATTCGTTATCTTCCGGAATATAAAGGCTGCGATCAGCCGGAGACTCCCCGGCTGAGTTGAAACATCCCTGCACATGCATAGGTATAAAAACTTCCCCCATGGCTTTTCTGAAACAGTCCGATCATGAAAATAACATCGTCTGGATCTTCGACATGAAGAGGGAAGTTTTTGTATAGGTATTATAGCATAAATAAATGAAGCGATACTATGGTATGAGCATAAAAACTTTCACATTGGAACTGCAGGATCAGGTTTTGTATTTTAGGGGCATATTATAACAGGTCTGTGATATAATCAAAAAGGTGCTCTTCCGGGCATATAAAAGCCGGAGCAGCCGCAAATAAAGAAGAACGGAGATATTTATGAAATTTGTAATACAGAGAGTCACAGAAGCAAAAGTTGATATAGACGGACAGACCGCAGGAAAGATCGGCAGGGGATTTATGGTGCTTATAGGTATCGGAAAAGAAGATACAAAAGAAACTGCCGATAAATATGTGAAAAAAATGACGTCGCTTCGGATATTTGAGGATGAAAACGGAAAGACAAACCTGTCGCTTGCCGATGTGGGAGGCCAGCTGCTTCTGATCTCTCAGTTTACACTGTATGCAAACTGTAAAAAAGGGAACAGACCAAGTTTTATCGAAGCGGGAGCTCCCGATATGTCAGAAGAACTGTACGAATACATAATCAAGAAATCAGAGGAATATGTGCCTGTCGTTGAGAGAGGGCAGTTCGGAGCAGACATGAAGGTATCGCTTGTCAATGACGGACCGTTCACGGTTATTCTGGAAAACCTTTGATGAGAGGACAGAAGAACATTTAATGAAAGGTATAAGAACTTTACTTTAATTGACTAAAATGATAAAATGAAATAGATAATAAGACTAGATTGAAATGCAAGAATGATTTAACAGTTAAATGATCCGGATAAAATAATGGCAGGGCGATATGGGTAAATTTGATAGTAATGAAAACAAAGCAATGTATGAAGCAATCTTTTCTTTGAAAGATGTTGACGAGGTAGAAGATTTCCTTAAGGATATCTGTTCCATGAGTGAGCTGCATTCCATGCAGCAGCGTTATAATGTGGCGGAAATGCTGTATAATGATAAAGTTTATACAGAAATAATAAAAGAGACAGGCGCCAGTTCGGCTACGGTCAGCCGTGTGAAGAGAGCATTGTTTTACGGCACCGGCTGCCTGAAAAATGTCATTCAGCGCCGTTCGGAAAAGAAAGAGGATTGAATATCCTTTCATTTACAAATTAGTATTTATCGGTTGAAAACTAAAAGCATCTGTGCTATGATAATCTAAGTGTTTTTTGGAGGTAAAGAAATGTCATCGGTAATTCGGACTATTTTAACAGTGGTACTGACCATAGATTGTATTGCTTTAGTAGCAGTGATCATGATGCAGAAAAGTAAAGATCCGGGACTTGGAGCTATCGGAGGAATGTCCGGATCAATGGATACATACTGGGGAAAGAATAAAGGACGTTCCATGGAAGGAAACCTGATCAGGATCACAAGGATCCTGGGAATCCTTTTCTTCGTGATCGCACTTGTACTGAATATTAATTTCTGAAATGATGATAAAGCTGTTGCCGCTGAGCAGCAGCTTTTTTTTCGGGACAGAACACATGACAGCAGGGATGGAAAAGAGGCAGTATATCCGGCCGGTTAATGGAAAGAAATCATATGAAAAAAACAAAAGGACATATTTTAAAGAAGAGAAAACGCATGATCGAAGACTTTATTTTTTCTAAAAGCTATACTCCAATGCGGGAAAAAGACATAGCTATGCTCCTGGAGATCCCGAAAGGACGCCGGAAGGATCTGGCGCAGGTGCTGGATATTCTGCAGGCAGAGGGGAAAATAGAGATCAATTCAAAAGGAAGATATCAGAAGGTTATTCCCGGAAGAAACGGAACAAAGAACGCTGAGAAGGAAAAGAATGCCGGTTCACAAAGGAAAAATAAAAAGACAGGGAAAAGAGGAAGCGGCACTGACAATAATGAAAACCTGATCACTAAAACTGTACTTGCAAACGGAATTATAGAAGAATTCCCCAAAAAAGTGGAACGCCAGGCAGAGGCATGTCCGGATGGACCCTCTGAAGCCGATTTTTACGGCAGGCTTGACCTTAGAAATCAGCAGATGGTGACCATAGACGGAGAAGACGCAAAAGATCTGGATGACGCCGTTTCCCTGCAGCGGGACGGAGCATTCTGGAGACTGGGAGTGCACATTGCGGATGTGAGCAACTATGTTCAGGCAAGCAGCGCTTTGGACCGGGAAGCTCTTAAACGGGGAACATCAGTATATCTTTGTGATAGAGTCATTCCCATGCTTCCGCGGAAATTATCCAATGGCATCTGCTCACTTAATCAGGGAGAGGATCGTCTGGCTCTTTCCTGCATTATGAAGATCGACCGCGAAGGAAAGATAGTAGACAGCAGGATAGCCGAGACCGTTATCTGTGTTACAAAGCGTCTTTCCTATAACATGGTTGATGAGCTTTTCGCAGATGCAGACAGTAAAGGAGAAAAGGCGGAATCAGAGATCCGAAAAGAATATCCGGGACTTGTACCCATGCTGATGAGTATGAGAGGTCTCGCTAAGCTTTTGCGCAGGAGACGCCACGACAGAGGCGCCGTAGATTTTGATTTTCCGGAGGCCAGGTTCATTCTTGATGATGAAGATGAACCTGTGGAGATCAGAGCAGAGTATGCTACGGAAGCCACACAGCTGATCGAGAGCTTCATGCTGGCCGCAAATGAGACTGTGGCAGAGACCTATCACAGGAAGGGAATGCCATTCCTTTACAGGACACATGAAACGCCGGATCGGGATACGATGGAAGAGACGCTGTCTTTCGTGCGCCGGCAGGGATATAAAGTGGAGAAGAGGGGAGAAGAGATAACGCCCGGCGAAGTTCAGAAGATCATCGCGCAGGCGGAAGGAACTCCGGAGGAAAATCTGATCTGTACGGTCCTGCTAAGGTCCATGAAGCAGGCACGTTATACTACGGAAGATATCGGACATTTTGGACTGGCGGCAAAGCATTACTGTCACTTTACATCCCCGATCAGAAGATATCCTGATCTCCAGATCCACCGTATTATCAAGGACGATCTCCGGGGCAGACTTCATGACAGGAAGCTGTCATATTACTACAGGATCCTGGATGACGTTGCATGGAGATCCTCTGCGCTTGAGAGAAGAGCGGTGGAGACCGAACGTGAAACGAACAAGATCAAGATAGCGGAATACATGCTGTCACATGTCGGGGAGGAGTTTACGGGAACCATCTCGGGAGTTACAGGCTGGGGATTTTATGTACAGCTGGATAACACTGCCGAAGGCCTGGTGGGGATGAGAACCCTTCAGGACGACTATTATGAATATAACGAAAAAGAACATCAGATCTGCGGATTACATACGGGCAGAGTTTTTACGCTGGGAATGAAGGTATTGGTAAAAGTTCTTTTTGCGGATCCGGCGATGAGAATTGTTGATTTTCAGCTTGCTGAGGATTAAAATTTTTAATAAGTATAGATCATAACTTAAACTTCCCGCATAGCATTTCTGAAACAGTCTGATCATGAAAAGGGAAGTTTTTAATCATAATCATAAGCGAGGGTATATGGCAAAAGAAAAGAGTTCAAGGCTGATCGCTAATAATAAAAAAGCGTATCACGACTATTTTATTGAAGAAAAATACGAAGCAGGTATCGAGTTGCACGGAACAGAGGTAAAGTCTCTGCGGATGGGAAAGTGCTCTATAAAAGAAGCATTTATAAAGATAGATCATGGTGAGGTGTTCATCTACGGTATGCATATCAGCCCTTATGAGAAAGGAAACATTTTTAACCGGGATCCGCTCAGAGTAAAAAAACTGCTCCTTCATAAGCGAGAAATAGCCAGACTGCAGGCACAGATCCAGCAGAAGGGCTACACGCTGGTGCCGCTGCAGGTATATTTTAAGAATTCTCTGATCAAAGTAGAGATTGGCGTGGCCAGAGGTAAGAAGCTGTATGACAAACGTCAGGATATCGCAAAGAAGGATCAGAAAAGAGAAGCAGAGCGCGAATTTAAAGTGAATTATCGGTGATGTTTTTTTCACCGAATCCTTGACAGGAGTAAACATATCTGTTAAGTTACATAAGAAGAAATCTTCGTTTCCGGTATAGCATCTCGATCATAACGCATTCGGGCTTGTACTGGTTTCGACGGGGGTTTTGAAGTTTGGGAAGCCATCCGCGGACTCCGGGACCGCGTATCAACCTGGAAATTAAATATAAAAGCTAACGAAGATTACGCTTTAGCAGCCTGAGTGCTGCTTGTTCGTCTGCAGGTTCCCGTGCCTGTAGAACGGGCATCAAATAAGACGGGGCACTTTTTCCATTAAGCTTTGCGTGGAAAAAAGAATTCATGAAGCTACCAAAACGAGACGACCTGTCAACCGGTCCGGCTCTGAGGGAATAAAAATAGATTGACTGTGATGGGAGATGCCTGGATGGATAGGCTTTCGGACGCGGGTTCGATTCCCGCCAGGTCCATACTTTAAAGAGTCTTATTAAAGGCTCTTTTTTTTGTTCGTGACATATTGTGTGACATAACTTCATTCTGGTATTTCATTTGATGCATCGATGACAAGATTTCATAGTTTGGATAAGGTATGTTTGATTAAACTCCATAGATGAAATCAAAGAAACCCGGATTGACACTAAATACAAAGAATTCGATCTTCGCAGTAAAAAGACATTATTCTTAAAGCATAAAGTACAAGAAATATAAAAAACAGGATAATAAACGAGATAAAATATAATACCCTTTAAAAAGCTTTTTTCAGAATCTTGTTCCGGTTTTGCAGGGTTTTATATTGAAGAAAAAGCATGTACTTCAAAAATATATAAGAAATTATAAGATGTTGTCTTTCCGCGATAAAGCAAGGTATTCTAATGATTTTTCACATCTTTCGGACTATATTTATATCATCAGATGGAACAAAACACATCCGATAAAAAAGAATATCAGTAACAAACATTTACCGCAGGTCACACCCGGGAAAGGAGGACTTTATGAAAAACGTAACAGTTAAATTAAACACTACAGATGATGCTCTTAACTTCGTAAGAACAGTTTGCAGATATCCATATAGAATGAATCTGAGATGGGATAATTACCAGATCAGCGCGAAGTCCGTTCTGGGCGTGATCGGATTATCTACGGGAGAATGTGTAGATCTTTGCATAGACTCCATGGATACGGGTTCGTTGATGAATGATATCTCAGGATATATCGTTCAGTAAATAAATGATACACAGACTTTTGAAAAACTGGGAGACGGATTTGACGCCGTCTCCTTTTTGCTTGTATTAAAAGCGGCGGTTATATATAATTATGTAAAGCGACAGAAAAAATTCTGTGAACCATATATTAGGTAATTGCGAAACTCAGCAGGATGGGAAATTTGTGTGAATGATTCAAACAATCTGCACAAGCATTAGAACTTCTGCATGAACGGAA
>OCVV011269751.1_pt1 | contig 22695 bp, 14 predicted proteins | sample 1539721 | NCBI WGS metagenome assembly OCVV01 (sample SAMN02144230, study PRJEB22623) | gut metagenome | biome: sheep rumen | host: Ovis aries | place: New Zealand
TGAAATCAACTAAAAATACAGACGGAATACATAAAGCACAGGTTCTGAATTATCTGAAAGCAGCGGGAAAACAAGTCGGATTGCTGATAAACTTCGGAACTCCAAGAGTTACTGTAGAAAGAATAGCGAATGGAATCGGGGAAAAGGCTGAAATCAAAAATATAAAAGCATAAAATCCGCGTCCATCTGCGTGCATACGCCACTTCGTGTCGTTTGCGTTAGTAGAAATTATTTACTCGCCGCTCTCGCGGCTAGTGCATCTGCGTCTAATTAAAAGAGGAAAAAAAATGGCATTTGTAAAAAACTTATTTGACAAAAACTTTATTGAATACGCTTCTTATGTTATCCGGGACAGGGCGATTCCTGATTTGGAGGACGGATTAAAGCCTGTTCAGCGGCGAATCATGCACACGCTTTTTGAGGTGAATGACGGGCTTTTCCAGAAAGTTCAGTTTGTCGTCGGACGAACGATGAAATATCATCCCCACGGAGACGCTTCAATCTACGGAGCCTTGGTAAATCTTGCCAATAAAGAAATTTTTATCGAAAAACAGGGAAACTTCGGTAACAAATATACTGGTGACGGGGCTTCGGCTGGCCGTTATATTGAGTGTCGCGTTCATCCGCTCGCAAAGGAATTTTTGGTCACAAACAAGGAAATCACACACTATGTTCCCAATTACGATGGCCGTGACCTGGAGCCGGAAGTTTACCGCTCAAAACTGCCTGTCACTCTTTTGATTGGTGCTGAGGGTATCGCTGTCGGCATGAGCACGAAGATTCTTCCCTACAACTTAAAAGAAGTTCTTGAAGCCGAGATAAAATGCTTGAAGGGCGAGAAATTCTCGATTCTCCCAGATGTCTCAACCGGCGGCCTGATTGATGTCTCAAATTACAAGGACGGAAACGGAAAAATCATCACCCGGGCCAAATTCGACACCAGCGACGAAAAGCGAATCATCATCACGGAGCTTCCCCTGGACACAAACGCGAAAGGTCTTTTGGAATCAATCGATTCGGCTTACAAGGCGGGAAAAATCAAAATCAGCTCTGTGGACAACTTCACAACCGACCACTGCAACATCGAAATCAAGCTACCGAGAGGCGTTTACTCAAAAGATGTAATCGACGCCCTCTACGCCTACACTGACTGCGAGAAAACGATTGCCTGCTCAATGCTGGTCATCAAGGACAATATGCCTGTGGTGATGACGGCGACCGAAATCATCAAATACTACGCGCAAAAGCTCACCGCAATCATCAAGGACGAGCTGGAATTTGAAAAACGAAAGCTCACCGACGAGCTGCACCTGCGCACTTTGGAGCGAATCTTCGTCGAGGAGAGGATTTACAAGGAAATCGAAAACAAGCGCACTGCCGAGACCGTGGCAAAGGCCGTAAAAGACGGATTCAAGCCCTTTAAGGCTGAGCTTGTCCGGGATGTGAGCGACGAGGATGTGGAGCACTTGCTTCAGATTCCAATCCGCCGAATCTCACTTTTCGACATTCAGAAAAACCGAGAGCAGGTTAAGGCAATCAAGGACCGGCTCAAGGAAATCAACCGCCGCTTAAAGGATTTGACTGGCTGTGCCGTTGAGTATCTGGACGGAATGCTGGACAAATTCAAGAAAATCGCCCCGGAACTTTTAAAGCGAAACACAACGGTGGCAAAATTCAGCGCGACGGATGTAAAAGAAGTTGCCCGACAGGATCTTTCTCTGCGCTACGACGAAAAGGGCTACCTTGGAATCAATGTCTCTGGCGGAAGCGAGCTTATGAAGGTCTCGCCCTACGACCGAATCATTTATGTGCGAAAAAACGGCATGTACACAATCACCGATGTTCCCGACAAACTCTTCATCGACAAGGGAATGTGGTTCTGTGCCCTGGCTGACAAGGAAAAACTCCCCAAAGTGCTTTTCACGGTGATTTTTAAAGACCCGGAGACCGGCTATGCCTCAATCAAACGCTGCAGGATTCCAAGCTGGATTATGAACCGCGACTACTTTCTGGCCCCAGACGGAATGGAAGTGCTTCACATCGATACTCGGGAAAAATTCACTTTCACCCTGAATTATGTCAAAAAACCCCGCGTTAAGATTACCGAAGAAAAGTTCAAGGCTCAGGATTTTGAGGAAAAGGGCCTGAAGACTCTGGGTGTCCGCCTTTCATTGCATGAAGTCGAGAGCATCAAGGTTGACGGCGTGCAGCTGGAGCTTGGACTGTAAATTGAAAACGGAAAATTGAAAGTTGGGCGTTCCCGACAGTTTCGCTCCGCAAAACTGTCGGTCAGGCTTTTCGGGGTTTCGCTATCGCTACATTCCTTCGCTACGCTTCGGAACAGCCCTTACGGGCTGCCCCTACAATCCTTAACGCTAAAACCAGTTCATCATGGCGAGGGTGCTACTTTGTCGAATTTTTACCTATTTTTATCACTCTTTTGTCGTGATGACTATATCCCAGATTCGAACAATTCCTGTTCCACCGAACTGCATAAGCACAGTGTCAGTTCCTGCATAAGATGCAGTGTGCCAATATCCTGAGGCAGGGAGTGTATTAGAATAGTTTGAATCGGTATATTTCGTATCACCAATTTTTATGAAGGCATTTCTATCTGTTTTATCGCTACTGGAATTCGCAGAGACAAACATTTTTACATCAAAAGGACCTTTTACACGCAGAGAAACAATTGCAGCCGAACTCGGATCTATGCAGCCAGCAGATGCATTGAGGTTCATTTTTTCTTCGCCTGCCGTTTTATCTGCGTCAATAAGATTGTAATATCCTGATTCCTTTGTCAGTTTCAGTTCAAGACCTGCTGGTTCTGAGGCAACAAAATAATCTTCGGTCAAAACAACATTTGCCAAATCTCCGATAGAATAATCTGTATGAATCTTAGATGAATCTGACTGCCCTGACCAAGGTTTTATGCTGAGTTTTGACAAATCAATATTCTTAAAATTCCATTTATAAGTTCCCACAGGTACGGAAGCCTCTTCCTGACCGGTGGAATTATTTTCTGTTCTGAACAGAACTGCCGTTCCCTTTTCACTTTCAGCATTGTTTGCATCAATCGAAGAAACCCAAAAGGCAAATTGATGCCCAAGTGAAAACTCTTCGTCAATGAGTTCATAAACATTTGTTTGAGCCATTCCAGCTTTTTTTATGGTATCTGTCTGATAGTTCTCGCCTTCAACCAGAACTTTAGCGTAATAAACATTGTATGATGTTGCGATAGAATTTTCCGACCAGGTTAAGCTTACTGCATTTGAAGCAAGTTTTGTCACGGAGAGGTTTTTCGGTGGAGTAATCACGAAAACTGCTGTCAATTCCATATTTTCCGTTATTGTAAGCGGGAATTCCACATTTTTGTTTTCATCACCATTTTTTGCAGTCCATTTTGAGATTGACTTTCCTTCTGGAATAACGAAATTCGCACAGTCAGCAAGAACTTTTTTGTTGAAATCTGCAAAAGTGTATTCCGTACCATAAGTTGCCGAAACCGTATATTCCTTGCTACTGGAATCTTTTACCTTAATCGTAACTTCTGGAATCTTCACTTCTGAGATTTTCGTGCTTCGGGGCAAGGAAGCCAATTCTGCATCTGGAATTTCGCCAAGCAGTCCGCACGAAGCGAGATAAGACTTATCTGTGTTGAAGTTGTAAATTTCAATCAGAGGTGTTCCAATCGCGGAATGATAGCAGCTGAAAATTCTGAATCCAGCGTATTTTTCATCTTTGTAAATCTGAGACCATTTTACTTTATCTGATTCCACATCGTAAGAAACCAGATAAGGATACCCCGAAGTGTATTCATCAAAATCATCTGTGTAATTTCTGTCGATGTAGCCTGCAAGAAAAATCTCGTTGTTTTTTGTCGAAATACAAGTAAAACCAGAATTCAGATTGCTTTCCGTGGCGGGAAACAACTTAGGAATTCCGTTGTCGCAGAAATTTTTGGTCTCCAGATCAATTTTTATGAAAGAACCTGAATCTTTCCCTGTTTTAGAATTGGTATAAGTCCCTGAAGCAAAAGCATATTTCCCATCATCACTGCGGACAATCGAAGTGAAAAGATATTTGTCAAGTTCTTTTGTTTCGACGATATTGAAGTCAACATCATTTATAAAAAGAAATACTGATTTGTCACCTTTATCATCATCATCAACATACTCTTGACAAAGTACGACATAATTTCCGAGGGAATTTATGAATCCGTAGGCACCTGAATCTTTTGTATATACGACTTTCCCTTCCGTCTCTGAGTAGGATTTTACGGTCAATTCAAAAATTCCGAATCCAGTAATCTCATCACTATCCCCGACATCATAAAGAAAAGCAAAAACATTGTTGCCCTTATAAATCATGCTGATAAAATTGAAAAACTTGTCGATTGAAGGCTCAAGGTAAAAGTCACAGCCTTTGTCACCGTAAATGAACGGAATTTCTTTTCCATCAGAATTTGTTTTTGTTCCCCCGACGATTCTCATTCCATCCGCTTCCATCACCTGATTGGATTTGACCGACCTCGGCGAATCCTTGAAAGACATAATGCCGTCAGAAACTTCGCCCGAAGGAGAGATTTTGGCAATATACGGCGAACTCACTTTATTACGAAAATCTTTGCTGTAACTTATCTGCCCCGTAAAGAAATATCCGTCAGAAGAATTTTCCTGCACGCAAAATCTGTCTGCCGTCAAGCATTTTCCTGTCGTTTGTGAGAGCGGGATTTTCCAGATTTTTTCTTTTGCACTTATGTCTATCGGGGTGACGGAAAGCAAATCCACAGAAGAATTTGAGTAACGGACGCTGTAGATTTTCCCCTGTTCCATGCCTTGAATTCCAAGTTCCTTGGTTACGATTCCATTTCCGAGTTTGTAGCTTTCAGGAGAGTATATTGAATTTGCACCCAACTCATAAATCCTGTAGTTCCCGGATGTAATCCAATACTTTTCCTGATAAAGTGGCGTAACTGGGCTTGTTCCGTTGTAAAGGGCAATATCGGCATCGCTTTCGTTTTTTATGATGAGATACTTCGTGTCCATCGTTAGGCTTGAAAGGGGCGAAACTTTTATGGAATTCACTTCTTTTTCAACGATTTGCTTTACCTGAATGCAGGCAGAATTTCGTGCATCATAATACGGAATTACGATGTTGCCCATCGGGTAGAGATATTGGATGTAGATTCCGTCACCAGCATTCGTTGTGCTTGCAGATATTTCTTTTTTTTCAGACTCGCCGACTTTTATTGTCGCCCATGGGTCGGAATAAGACGGTGACTGAAAATAAACATTTATGTCAAACTGACTGTTGTTGCTCACTTGAAGGTAAGTCTTGTTGTCGTCAGACGGCTTTTGTTCCGTACTCTGTTTTTCTTCATCGTCGGCCGTTTTACAGGCAAGGAAATTCAAGGAAAGAATGCAGAGAGCGGATAAGAGAAAGATTTTTGATTTTGTTTTCATTTGAGGAAGCTCCTATAAAAAAGGACATTGCCCTAACAAGCAATGCCCTTTAAGATTTTTAGGGATGGTGGTTACTCGGAATCGGAAGTTACATGTTATCCCAATTGATAGCACCAGTTTCTGTTATCTCTCCAAGAACAAGATTTGCAGCATCAGGACCTGTAATTTTAAGCGAATACATCGTTTCTGCCTTGAAAGTATAAGCCGGTATATCAAGTGGAGCAGCTTTTGAACCTAACTTAAGCACACCTGATGATATAGTTCGTGTTTGAGGATATGATTTATCTGGATTTTGTGGAAATGAAATTTCAAATACTTCGTAATTTCCTTTTAATATAGTTTTTACTCCCAATGTTGTAGATTTTACATTTGCTCCTTCCATAAAAGAAACGCCAGCTGAAGACTCGTTAAGAATTGTGATATAAGCACTTCCTGTTCTTAACACAACATCGTTACCCATGATGTCACCTGCATCAATAGGATATTCTTGGTTTGGTTTTAATCCTATTTCTTCAAATTTCGGAAAGCCTCGAAGTTTCTCATTTTGTGCTTGCTCACTATATACAGGGATGAATTCAAAAATCGCATTTTTCAAAGGAATATACTTGATGAATACAGGGAATATAAACATGTCTTCCCCACTATTAATCGAAAATGATGTGAGGAATGATTGTGGCGACGCATATCCGATTACTTCGCCATTTTTACTATTCTTTCTAAGTTCGACATTATAGGATGTCCGATTTTGGAGAACAATTTTTGCATCCCCACCCATCGACCCACTAATTTTATATACCGTCGTATTTTCAGCATTTGCATTGTAAAAAGCATATAATCTTGCAAACGGATTGTTATCAAGAACTGAGAGATTACTCTTATTAGAAACATAATCATCTTCAGTAATTGCAATCAATATGAAGTCTGATGTAGAGGCAAACAAGTTTTTGTTATTCTTGATGTAATGATTACTCTCATTTTTTTCAACAGCACCAATCATATTGGAATCTTTGAGTTGATTCTTGAAAAGAACTAGATTCTTGTTAGAATTGTTATCCACAATAATTGAATAATCTGCAGGATAACTTGTGTAATCAAGACCTGTTCCTTTTGCCCCAGCTCCATTTCCGTCCTTGTCGTCGTCATCATTAGATTTGCACGAAACGAACGCAAAGGCAAAAATCGTAGTCAATGCCAGAAGGCATGTCATCATTTTTTTTTCATGTATTGCTCCTAAATTAAAACCTTATAGGTTAATTTTAATATCATTTTACACATTTGAGTTCTTGTTGTAAATAAATTTCTTAACCTTTTAGGTGAAATTTCTATAATATTTTACTCCTAATCTCGTTGTTTTAATATTTCAGTGATTTATCATTTTTCAATGAACATAAAGCAAGTTTTCGGGAACAATCTGCACGAATATAGAAAAGCTCGGGGAATGTCACAGGAATCACTCGCAGAAAAACTTGAAATTTCGGTCAAGCAGTTAAGCACGCTGGAAACAGGCAAAAGTTTTGTCTCAGCGGAACTTCTCGAAAAGATTTCGGAGATTCTGTCGGTCTCTCCGTCCGCACTGTTTTATTCAACGGAAGAAAAGTCAATTGATGAAAGTGATTTGTCAATAATCGATACAATAATTGAAGAAGAATTTCAAAAAGCCACACTGTCGGCCAAAATCCGGATTCACAATAAGGTTTTGGAAAATACTATTCTATAATTTTTGCGTTATAAGCAGAGCAAGTTTCTTTCACTCAAAACAGAGTCAATCAAGGTTGACGGCGTGCAGCTGGAGCTTGGGTTATAGCAAATTTTTCAAAAATATGGTAAATTTGGGGGCGTTACGGGGGAAATCCCCCGTAGAAGGGGTAGCGACCAACGAAGTGGGCGCGCAGGGGAAGACCTTCCCCTCCTTTTAATTTAAAGGAGAAAATTTTATGAAAAAATATGTTTTGTCTGTTCTTGTCGAAGACCATGCCGGCGTTTTGAGCCGTGTTTCTGGTCTTTTCAGCCGCCGTGGATTCAACATCGACTCTCTCACAGTCTGCGAGACCTACAACCCAGGCCAGAGCCGCATGACAATCGTTGTTCAGGGCGACGAATATGTCCTTGAGCAGATTAAAAAACAGCTCTCAAAACTCGTCGAGGTAATTTCAATCAAGCACTGCCACAAAGAAAACACCACCCAGCGGGAAATGGCTTTGATTAAAGTAAAGGCAAGCGGAACAGACCGTGCCGTCATCATCGAAACCTGCGACATTTTCCGCGCTCACATTGTCGATGTTTCACAAAGCTCTGTTATCGTCGAGGCAACAGGCAGCGAGGAAAAGATTTCAAGCCTTATCCGCCTTCTTGAGCCATACGGTATCCTTGAACTGTGCAAAACAGGTCTCACAGCAATGGGCCGGGGTGAAGAAGTCCTTAAATAATGCATAATTCATAATTTGGGGGTTCCCGCCTTCGGCGGTCGGGTGTTGCGCACTTACGCTGACGCTCCAACCGCTCACTCACTCGCCACAGGCTCGTTCAGCTTGCGGTCGCCTGCGGCGGTGCTCCACCCCCTAACCCATAACACTCTCAGTTTTCAGCTTTCAACTTTCATCTTTCAGTTTCTAGTTTACATCACTAGGCGAACTTCCGTTACTGCAGTGAGTTTTTCTTCCGGGATGTAGTTGTCGCTGAGTTTTTCTCCGTTCACATAGAATTCACTAAAGCCGCTTTCCTTTCCGTTCGGGTTTTCGACTGTGATTTTGAGGTATTTACCACGGAAAGTCTTTTCGATTGAGAAAACCTTCCAGTCAGACGGGATTGAAGGAGCGATTCTTAAGCCACCGAAGTCAGGTCTCATGCCCAAAATTCCTTCGACGCAGCCTACCATTACGGTTGAGGCTGTTCCTGTGAGCCAGTGAACATGGCTTCGGCCGAAATGGGGGCTTGCTTTTCCCTCGGTGAACTGGCCGTAGCAGTATGGCTCCAGCTTTCGGATTTCTGCCCTTTCGTTCTGTGCGCTTGGAGCGTTCTCCATGAAATATCTGAAGGCGGCGTTTCCGTGTCCGCTCAAGGCTTCGGCCAGAATTATCCAGCCCTGACTCTGGGAGAAGATTCCTGCGTTCTCTTTTACGCCCGCATTGTAGATTACGGCAAGAGCGCCCTCAAAGGCGTGTGAGTGATATGGAGGATCCATGAGGACGGCTCCGTATTCTGTATTGAGCTGTTTTTCAACCTGGGCCAGAGCTTTTTCTGCCTGTTCCTTTGTAGCCAGTCCTGAGATTACTGACCAGCTCTGCGGGTTGAGCCACATGTTTGCTTCCGGGTCACCCTTCTTTCCGATTGTCTCGCCAGCCTCGGTAAAGCCACGGATAAAGCGGTCTTCGTTCCAGCAGAGTTTGTTCAGGAGTTTTTTGAAAGCCTCCTGGGTTCTTTCGATGAAGGCTATGTAGTCTGAGTCCTGCTTGTATGCGGCAAAATACTTGATTACGGTCATGGCATAGTAATACTGCAGGGCGACGAAAGTTGACTCGCCGTTTTTGCCCAGGCGCAGGCAGTCATTCCAGTCAGCGTAGAGACCGGCTGGAAGTCCGTGAGGGCCAAGTCGCTCCATTGAGAAATTGATTGCCCTTTTTAAGTGCTCGTAGACAGTGCCTTCATCCTTGTTTGCGAATGGAATCACCTCATCTATAAATGAAAGGTTTCCTGTTTCTGCGACATACTTGAAGACGGTGGGGAAGAGCCAGAGTGCGTCGTCTGCCCGATAAGCCGGATGTCCCGTCTCCTTTACATAGCTTGCGTCATCCGGAGTGTCCTCGTGTCCTGCCTTGTGAGTGAATTTTACGAGGGGAAGGCCGCCGCCGTTATCGACCTGAGCCGAAAGCATAAAACGGATTTTTTCAAGGGCCATCTCTGGGGCAAGGTGAATCACGCCCTGAATGTCCTGAACCGTGTCCCGGTAGCCGTAGCCGTTCCTGAGGCCGCAGTAGATGAATGAGGCGGCACGAGACCAGATGAAAGTCATAAAGCAGTTGTAGGCGTTCCATGTGTTAATCATGGTGTTGAATTCTTTGCTTGGGGTCTTAACCTGGAAATTCTCGAATTTGCCGTGCCACCATTTTTTGAGGTCAGCCAGCTCTTTTTCACAGGTCTTTTCAACATCAGTATATTTTGCGATGATTTTCTCTGCTTCATCGCTGTATTTCATTCCGACGATGAAAGCTATTGATTTTTCCTCGCCTGCCTTAAGCTCAATCACAGTCGAAACAGCCCCGCAGGAATTCTCGTTATAAGAAAGCTTGTTGCCCAAATCTCCATTTTCGACACCTAAAGGATTTGCATAAGAGTGGTAATTTCCCAGGAATTCTTCCTTGTCGCCGCAGTAAGAAGAAACTTCCTTTCCGGCAAGCCCTAAAAAGCGTTCTGTGACGATTTTGTTGTCAACAGGCTTTGATTTTTCCACATCGGCAAGGTTTCCGTGAACAGCATGTACAACACGGTTTTTGTCAAAATAAGTGCGGCCGATAAAAAGTGAATACTGAAGGTTTACCTGATCCTGCTCGTAGTTCGAGTTGTTTGTAAATTCAGCGTAGCCTGTGAGTGTGAGGGAGCGGGCACGGTCAGAAGTATTTTTGACCTTAAGTTTCCATACTTCATAAGATGCATTCAAGGGAACATAGTAAAGAGCCTCAGAATGAATACCTGAATAGTCGGCCAGCATTTTCGTGTAGGCAGTTCCGTGGCGGCACTCGCTTTTGTATTCATCAAGATTTTTACCCACAGGCTTCCATGAAGCCGACCAGTAATCCTTTGATTCATTATCACGGATGTAAATATAGCGGCCGGGCTGGTCAAAATTGTTGAAGACATAGCGCAAAAGACGGCCGTTGGCCCCGGATTTTGCAAAACTGTAACCGCCGGCATTGTTAGAAATAAGGGCACCGTAGTCAGGAGAGCCCAGATAATTTGCCCATGGAGATGGAGTGTCCGGACGGGTAATCACATATTCCCTGGCCTCATCATCAAAGTAACCGTATTTCATAAATGCCTCCTAGTGCGACTTTTTAACAAAACGCATTTTTTTCATTGTTAGGCACATTATAGGAGCAAGATTTAAGGCTAAACTAACACTTTCTTGTGAAAAATATCAAAATTGAACAAATTTTTAAAATACAGACATTTTCGTGATACAAGCAATGTAAAAGGGCGAGTTTTGAGGTTTACCGACCTTATCAAAAAAAGGCTTCCAGTCGCGAAAACGGCTTATCGAAAGTGCAGGCTCGCCTGCTACACGCAGTTTGTGCTTGTAATTATATACGGTTGTCGCTTACGCGACAGCACAAACTGAGTGTTTTCGTAAGCCGTTTCACTCCTTCACGCCTTTTTTTGCATAAACTGACAATCGTAAAACTCGACATTTTCCATTCTATGTATTGTGCATATAGAGGCATCGAATGGCGAGTTTTGGGCTTGTCGAACAATGCAAAAAACGGGCGGAAGCGGGGTTCCAAAACAAACTCGCCTGAGCTTTGCTCACTGCGATGTTTGATTTTGGGTTCCCGCTGGGAGCCCGTTTTTTGATACGGTAGAAAAATTCCAAAACTCGACATTCGGTCCTTTAGCTATTTCGATATTTAACCGGGCTTTTTCCAACCAGCTTTTTGAACCAGCGGCCGTACTGGGTGACGGAGCCGAAACCGCATTTCAGGGCAATATCCAGCACGGACATTTTTGTTCCCCGAAGCAACTTGCAGGACTGGGCAATACGAAGGGAATTTATGTATTCGACGAAAGAGAACTGGGTGAAGGACTTGAAGGAACGGCTCAGATGACTGGGAGTGATGTTGAATTTCTTTGCAACCAGGGGCAGGGTCAGGTTTTCCTCGTAATGAGAGTTCATCCAGGCAAGGATTTCCGAAAAATTCTCGCTCATGGCGTAGGTGCTTTCGTGAAAGTCTCCGGCGTTAGCTTCCCTGCTCACAAGAACGATTATCTCGCTCAAAAGTGCCCTGGCCAGAACCTCAAAATTCTCCTTTTGAAGCGTGATTTCCTCTTCCATCCTCTCAAAAAGGCCCTTCACTTTTGCCATGGTCTCATCGCCAAGCTGAATGAATGGCTCAAGCCTGGGGAAAATCGAATGAATGTCATCGACGAGATTTTTTGAGGCCGTAAAAGACTCGGACTCGAAGAAAACATTGTAAAGGGAACAGGTCTCGCCCTCAGGGTTTATGGCACGGTGAAGCACGCCGGGCGTTACAATCAGGAAAGTGCCGGCCCTGGCCTGAACGGTCTTGCTGCCGTAAAAAAAAGTGCGCTGGCCGCTGGTGATGTACAAAATTTCCCACCAGGGATGAAAATGCCTTCTCGGATTTGTGACGGCGTGAGTCTTCTTGATAAAAGTGAAGCCCAGCTTCTCGGAATCAAAACGAAAATCGCCCTGCATGAGAAGATTATAAGGTTAAATGTTGAGTTTTGCAAATTACCGGCTAAAATCAAAAAATGCACAAAATCGAGCGAAAATGCTAAAAATTGTACAGAATTTTCTATCTAATCTATGTTAATCTGTGTCATCTGTGGTTAATTCTTCGGGGGTACGGGGGCAGCGCCCCTGTAGAGGGGGTAGGCGGAAATGAGGAGCGAAGCGACGAATTGCAGCCGGGGGGGAGACTTCCCCCTTTTGAATGAAAAAGAAAAAAAACGCAGGGAACTGATGCTTTCGGGGAGCCAGTTCAAGGCCATTCTCACAATTTCCCTGCCCCTTGTCTTTTATGCGAGCGTGGGACAGATTTTCCAGCTGATTGACACTTTCATTGCCGCAAACATGAGCGCAAACACCATTTCCACCGTGAGCTTCGTAAACCAGCTGGAAAAAATGCTCATGGCGGTCGCTTCGGCCCTTTCGATTTCAGGCGGAGTTATGATTGCCCGCTCTTTCGGCTCGGGCGACATGCAGAAAGTCAGGCGGCAAATTTCCACGCTTTTCTTTTCGGCCCTTTTTATAGGCGGAGCCATTCTTGCGCTTACGATTCCCCTCATGTATCCCATTCTTCGGCTTCTGGGTATGAGCGAGGAGCTTCTTTTTAAGGGAACGGTCTACTCCAGCCTCGTCGTTGTGAGCGTGATTTTCCAGTTCATCAACCAGATTTTCTTTGCGGTGCAAAAGTCCAGGGGCAGCACGAAAATCATCATGTGGGGAAACCTGCTGGTGCTTTTCATCAAGACTTCCCTCAACATCACGACAATCCGCCTGATTGAAAACGGAGTCTTTGAGAGGGAAAACGGCATTTATTTCCTTCCGATTGCCTCGATTGCGGCCCACTTTGCCTTGACCATAATCGCCCTTGCCAAAATGACTTCAAAAAAGAATCCCTTCAGGCTGAGCCTCCGGGAAACAGAGTTCAAAAAGACTTTTTTAGCTCCACTCGCTTCCCTTGGAGTCCCGGTCTTTCTCGAAAAATTCATCTTTGCTTTCGGTAAAGCCTTCGTAAATTCCCTCTGCGCCACCATGGGAACGACTGTCGTAGGAGCCTTAGGCGTGAGCGACCGAATCTGCGGACTATCAACAAATCCAATCGGCGGTTTTCAGGAAGCGGAGTCAAGCCTGGTTTCCAACAACCTCGGAAACAAAAATGTAAAGAGGGCCATCAGCTTCTTTTACCGCACCACCCTTCTCACCATGAGCTATGTGGTCGTCTTTTTTATAATCCTCTGCATATTTCGTACCGCAATCATAAATGCCTTCGCAAAAGGAAACGCAAGTTTCGCCCGCGAAATCGACCTGATTTATTACTGGGAGCGGCTGGACACAATCCTGATTGCCCTGAATGTAAGCGTCATGGGTCTTTTGTACGGCTTCGGAAAGACAAAAATCACGATGATTCTGAACACAGCCCGCCTTTTCGTCTACCGAATTCCGGTTCTCCTGCTTTTTATGAAAGTTCCCTCACTAAGAGAAGCCCTGGGAATCAGCGGTGTGGGAATAGCAATGTGCGTGTCCAACGGACTTACGGGATTGACGGCAGGGGTCGTGGCATTTTTCTTTATACGACGGGAGATGAAACGGGTAGAAGTTAGGAGTTAGAAGGTAGCAGTGAGGAGTTAGCAGTTAGCAGGCAAAAGGGGGAAGTCTCCCCCTCGCTCCAGCCCGCAAGCGGTCTTACGCTACCCACTCTCCTAAGGGGCAAGCCCCTTAAAATCCCCGGAAACGACCAGGAAAGAATCTTAGGAAAATAATATTTCTTTCCTGAAACAATTTTATTCCTATTAGAAGCATTTGTGAGTTTTACTAAAAATTGTCAGCGGTCACGAATCTAAACCCTTGTTTATTAGCAAATTGTGCAACCTTGCAATTTTTACCCATGTTTGAAACAAATACGAGTTTGTCGGTCCTGCAACCTTTAAATGCATTTCTTGCAATAATTGCGTTTCCATTGGGGATAACCACAGTTCTTAAAGCCGGACACTTTGCAAATGCTTTTTCTCCAATGGAAATCTTTTCGTTCTCGTTCATTTTAGGAAAAACTACAGTATGCAATTTCGGACAATTCGAAAAGGCATGTTTTTTTACTGTAATAGGGTGACTAAAAACTAAAGATAAATATGAGTTGAACTCGTTATTCTTCAAAACTTCGGGGTCAGTTTCTTGTGATTTTGCTTTTATAACATATTCAATAAGCCGTAATTCTTTGCACCCCTCGCACATAAATTCTGAAATTTCTGTTACTTTCCTATCCAAGAACAATGCTTCGAGGCTTTCATCATTAAAAAAGGCTTTTTCTGCGAGCTTATCGGTAAGGTACATACCATTCATCCCTGCCTTTTCTGAATAAGCAAAATGAACGACGGTTATGTCAGAGGTTTGAGTTTTCTCACAAAAATATAAATCATTATAGTTTGCCATAATCTTATTTTCCGTTAAACACTTGTTGTCCAATAGTATCGAAATCATATATTTTTTCCCAAGTTCCATACTTCAAGGGATTTTTTGGACTCGCACCTGCTAAAATCTTCAGATGTTTCGTATGACTGGAATCAATAATTTGAATTTCACAGATATGTGTCAGTCTGTTCTCCTGATAAGGACTTACATAAGTGTCTGACCACTCAACTAAAAGAGTTTTTTCATCATCAAGTATGACGCCTCTTCCAATATTTTCATGCCGTTCATCTCCTACACCAAAACCATGAATAAAAACATCTTTATCATTTTGATTCAAAATGTAAATTCCTCTGTCATCTTGACATTTCCAAACTCCAGTAAGATTCATAAGTTTCTCCTTTTGCTTCATTTTGTCTATTTTTCCTTGTATACGCAGGCGAATTGCATAAATTGATATACTATCTCCGAAAAAATATCTTTTTCTACAAAGACACCTCACCGTCAGAACAGGTTACTTTTGTTGCCGGAACATTATTCTTCCAATCAGAACCTTTTTCTATTTCATTCCATTGTTCGACAGTACCATTAAAAGATATACTCGTCAGTTTTTTACATCTTCCAAAGGCATAATCCCCAATAGATGTCACCCTTTCTGGAATTTCCACGCTCGGCAGGCTTTCACAATTGCAGAAAGTATACTCCCCAATAGATGTGACACCTTCTGGTATTACCACGCTCGACAGGCTCTCACACCCTTCAAAGGCAAAGGTCCCAATAGATGTGACACCTTCTGGTATTACCACGCTCGACAGGCTCTCACACCCTTCAAAGGCATAATCCCCAATAGATGTCACCCTTTCTGGAATTTCCACGCTCGTCAGACATTTGCAACCAAAGAAGGCTCCGTACCCAATAGATATAACACCTTCTGGAATTACAATTCTCGTTATGTTTGAACAATTGCTGAAGACTCCTTCTCCAATAGATGTAACCCTCTCTGGAATTACCATGCTCGTCAGACTTGCACATTCGCAGAAGGCAGAATTTCCAATTGTTGTTACGCTTTCTGGTATTACCACGCTCGTTAGTTTTTTACAGTTTCTGAACGCTTCGTTTCCAATAGATGTACACCTTTCTGGTATTACCACGCTCGTCAAACTTGTACAGTCATAGAAGGTTCCCTCACCAATAGATGTGACACCATCTGGAATTACCACGCTTGTAAGTTTTGAACATTCTCTGAAAGCCTCTTTTCCAATAGATGTGACGCTTTCTGGAATTACCACGCTCGTTAATTTTGTACACTTTCTGAAGACATCATCTCCGATAGATGTGCACCTAGCTGGAATTATCACGCTCGTTAGGCTTGTACAATCTTTGAAGACAGAATCTCCAATAGATGTAACACTTTCTGGAATTACCACACTTGTCAAGCTCGTACATCCCCAGAAGGTATATCCTTCAATAGATGTCACCCCTTCGGGAAGTACTACGCTTGTAAGTTTTGAACATTGTCTGAAAGCATCTTTTCCAATAGATGTACATCCTTCTGGTATTACCACGCTCGTCAGGCTTGCACAACTACTGAAGGCATTACTTGCTATAGAAGTCACACCTTCAGGTATTACAATGTTTGCTAATTTCCAACAACCAGAGAAAGCTGAATCGCCAATAGATGTGCATCCGTCTGGTATTACTACGCTTGTCAGACTTTCACAATCATGGAAGGCATATTTTCCAATAGATGTACACCCTTCTGGAATTACTGCGCTTGTCAAGCTTGTACAACCAGAGAAAGTTTCATATTCAATAGATGTGATGCCGTTTGGAATTACTACGCTTGTTAGGCTCCTACAATTTTTGAAAGCCTCCTTTCCAATTGATGTGACACCTTCTGGAATTACCACGCTTGCCAGACTTTCGCAATAACTAAAGGCATACTCCCCAATAGATGTACACCCTGCAGAAATTACCATGCTCGTCAAACTTCTACAACTAGCGAAGGCTTTTTCCCCAATAGACATGACACCTTCTGGAATTTCCACGCTCGTCAGGTTTGTACAACCAGAGAAAGCCTCAGTTCCAATAGATGCACACCCTGCTGGTATTACCACGCTCGTCAAGTTTGTACATTCTTTGAAGGTATAGGCTCCAATAGATGTCACACCAGTAGTTTTCTCAAAATCAAGAGCAATTCCAAAAGTCTTTTCTTTTATTGCACTACAAATGTCCTCTAAAAAAATACCACTTATATCTCCCGTAACTTTTACAGTTCCGCTTTGTGTCATTCCTTTGATTTTAGTCACGACATCACTCGCAGTCGCATTCACAGACTTCGAAACATAAAGGCGTGAGATTTTTCCTTCGCTTATATTTCCCAGCTTATCCACAGTGTGAATCGTAAACACATAAAGTTCTGCAGAAGCATCAATATTACCGATAAGACCAGCTTCACTTCCTTTGGCAAAGGTTTCCTCAACTGTATGGATTTCAGTTTCATTATCCTTCGTATAAGTTATGAGCACATGGTCAAAGGGGCTGTCGTAATCTTCCGTAGAATCCGCAGGATCGTTCCATGTTATCTCAGCCTTTCCAATGCTCTTAATATAAGTTGAGTTCACATTGGTAACTTCCGCTGGCGGAATTTTATCGATTGTCTTGGCGTAAATCTGTGCCGTTTCTTCTCTTCCCATTTCATCAAGTGATGCGACTGTCCACCAGTCTTTTTCATCGGCAAAAAATGTCCAAAGAGTATCGTCACTTTCATTCACTCGCACGCATGGCAAGGCTTCGCTATCGGCGAGGAGTTTTGCAGGACTTTCGCTTCCGTTTCTCTTATAAATGACCTTTTTAATACTATCCGTACTGGTGACTTTTACCGTAACAGGAACGGTGGTGTTGCTCAGCTCTTCTGAGATTGTCAGCTCAATTTTCATAGGAACGCTTCTATCGGCCACGACAGGCATTGCGCTTACGGTTACACCTTGACTTTCATTTAACATTTTATCCAATGAAACAAGTGTAAAAGTATAAGTTATGTCGTTTTCTAGTCCGTTGATATAAACGCTTGCATTCTGAGTCGCACTGCCTTTTACAATTATTGGCTGACTAACCTTTTCACACGCTGGGGAAAATGTAATTTGGGTACCGTAAAAATCCTCATCATCAGGATTTACCCACTCAAGGAAAACGCTCTTTTCACTTGCCACAGCTGTAAGGCTTTCAGCACTAATTGCCGAAGGAGCTATCTCATCTTTAACCTCAACTTCAACTATTTTTGTTTCAATAGAAACTCTAGCACAGGAAACTGGACTGTTCTCAATTCCATCTTTAACGGCAATCGCCTTAATCGTCGTACTTTCAGTAAGTTCTATCGGATTTTCATAAGTCAAGCTTTCAGTGGTCGGGGTTGTTTCGTCCGTTGTGTAATAAATAGTAGCCTCATCTGTCGTGCTGAAAAGTGTAACTGAAACCGAACCATCATTTTTTGCTTCAGTACTGAATGTGACCGCTGAAGCATAAGTTTTATCCACTTCAACAGGCACTTCTTTTTCTACGATTTTCTCAACTTCCCTTATTTTGGTCTGCACTTCAACAACTGTTTTTTCTGTGATTGAGACTATAGCAGAAGAAACAGGACTGTCTTCCATTCCCTCTTTTACTGCGATTGCTTTTATCGTAGTGTTTTCCGTCAGAACAATCGGGCTTTCATAGACATAGCTGTTTTTTGTGGGAAGAGAACCACCAAGAGCATAGTAGATTTTTGCATTTGCTGTGGCGGTCAAAAGAGATAGTTTTATTGCTCCGTCTTTTTCTTCCGTAGTGAATGTTACGGAATCCACATAGTTCAAATAGTTTATGACTTCTTTTTCGGTTATCGAAATATATGCCGTGGAAACAGGGCTATTCTCGATTCCTTCTTTTACTGCGATTGCCTTAAACTCTGTGTCCTCAGAAATATAAACTGCACCATTAAAAACTGAACTATTTTTACTCGGAGCACTTCCATCTGTGGTATAAAAAATTCTAGCACCTTCAGTTTCCGTGGTCATCGTAACTTTCACGCTATCTTGTTCTTTTACCGCCATAAAAGTGACCGCAGAGACATAGTTCTTATCCTTGTATTTGAAAACTTCTTTCTCAACCTCGACAATTCTGTCTACATACTCAGTCTCAACTTCTTTACAAGAGTTGAATATAACTGATGTAAAAATTGCCGCAAAGATAAAAAATCCCTTACGCATACGCAAACCTCCTACGATGAATATCGAGTGGAAAATTTTCATATAGTTTTCAGCTTAAAATAAACTATATTCCATTTATTGTAACACGAGTATAAACATTTTTCCATTTTTAAATAAAAAAACGGAAAAAAAGACATAATGATTGCATGTCTTTTTGGGATAATGTTGCCTTTGAATTGGATTGTTTAGGCATGACAAACAAGGCTTTGGCTGAGCAAGTCAACATCACTGCATCTAATATTGGAAAGGGCATTCGCTTAGGGTCTTCGCCGTCCGCAGATACAGCCGTAAAAATCGCAAAAGTTCTTGGTGTCTCTGTCGAATACTTGGTTACCGGTGAAAAACTTCCAAAAGATAACGAGTCTGATGGCAAAAACATCAAGAGTCTTCTTCATTTATTTTCAAAATTATCCATGCGAGACAAAAAAATCCTACTGAATATAGCAGAAACAATGACAAAAACAGAATGATTAAGTAAGCATTTTTACTCGGTTTTCAACCGAGTCGGAAACAACCGAGTAAAAAAAAGAGTTTTCACCAGTTTATCAAGACAGCCCCGGAAGTTTATCAAAATGACCTCACCATTTTATCTTGATGAAACTGATAGCTTTATCAAGATGAACATACCTAATTCATCAAGATGAATGCATCCGGTTTATCAAGATAAAGTCATCCATTTCATCAAGATGAAATCTTCAAAAAACATGAAATTTTGGCTTAAATTCGGTACAAATTCGGGATAAAATCGCACATGATATGGGATAAAAATCCTCTCCAGCATTCTCTCCTAGAACTTCATTATCATCGAAATTTACAGTGAATGGGATAGAAGTCTCCCCCCTACACCCTGCTCGCTCGTCCCTGCAGCATCAAATCCGCCAGCACAATGGCCGTCATGGCCTCGATTACGGGAACGATTCTCGGGCAGAGGCAGACATCATGGCGGCCTTCGATTACAAGGTCGCAGTCTGTATACTTGCCCGCTTCGTCCACAGAAATTGTTTTCTGGCTCTGGAAAATGCTTGGAACGGGCTTAACGGCAACACGGAAGAAAATGTCGTTTCCGTTTGAGATTCCGCCGATGATTCCACCGGCATTGTTGCTTTCAAAGTGAACTTTTCCGTCGTGAGAGGCTCTCATATTGTCGTTGTTTACGCTTCCGGTTAAATCGCTGGCGGCAAAGCCCGCTCCGAATTCAATTCCTTTTACGGCACCCACGCTCAAAATGGCCTTTGCAAGCTCTGCGTCAAGTTTTCCGAAAACTGGCTCTCCAAGTCCTGCTGGGATTCCCGAAACTCTACAGGCGATGATGCCGCCGGCAGAGTCTTTGTTTGCGCGGATTTCCTCGATTTTTTCGTTCATTTTTGCGGCGGCCTCGTTATCTGGGGCACGAAGGGCGTTCTGCTCAATCTCGCCAAAATCTACTTTGCTTATTGAAACTCCAGCAGCCCGCTCAGTGTAGGCCGTGATTTTTATGTCACAGAGATTTTCCAGAACCTGGAGGGCAATGGCTCCGGCTGCAACCCTGGCCGCAGTTTCCCTTCCACTTGACCGGCCGCCTCCACGATAGTCACGGAAGCCGTATTTTGAATAGAAAGAAAAATCAGCGTGCCCGGGACGGAATGTGGTTGCCAGATTTCCGTAGTCCTTTGAGTGCTGACTTGTGTTTCTGATTACGATTCCAATCGGAGTGCCTTCGCTTTTGCCTTCAAAAATTCCGCTTAAAATTTCGGCCTTGTCGTCTTCCTTTCGGGCTGTGACCGAAGCGTTGTTCTTGCCGCCAAAAGACTGGCCGGGCTTTCGCCTGTCAAGGGCGAGCTGAATGCGGTCTTCGTCGATTTTAATTCCGGCCGGGACTCCGTCAACAACGCAGCCCAAGCCTGAACCATGACTTTCGCCGAATGTAGTTACTTTAAATATACTTCCGATTGTGTTCTGTGCCATGCCTGGAATTATAGCAAAAAAGCGAAGAAAATGAAATGTTTTAATACGCTCCGCCAAAAAGTTCCTTTAGCACGGCGATAAGATGGCTTGAGCTTGGGGTGTCGTAGTCGTAGAACCATTCGTAGCTGTCGCCGTTCATGAGCGGCTTGTCCAAATCGGCGCCGCCTTCGGTGCTTTTGCTAAAGTCTTGGGCGCAGAGGCGGCTGTTGCGTGAATATCTATAGGGAAATCCGTCAGCCGTTATGCCCATTCCGACAAGGCAGCTTCCGCCTCCGGAACGCTCGCCGATAACCTTCACTCCTTGCTCGCGCGCAAAGAAAGGCAAGGCGTTTCCGCAAGAGAAGGAGTCAAACGAAGTCAAAATTGCGACGTTGAGGCCTTTGCAGGTGAGCGACCTTGTTCCAAAAAGTTTCGCGCGGAAACTCTCGTCGTCGGCGTCAACCTTTCCGTCAAGGTTTAGGTCGGTCTTTGTGATTTCGTGGAATTTTCCGCCTGTGTGGACGTCGTCGTAATAGACGTCGCCGCGCCCTGTTATTAGGTAAAGAATGTACTGCAGCGCAAACTTGGCGCCGCCGCCGTTGCACGAGTCGTCGATGAGGATTGTGGTGACGTTTTCGTATCCAGCCTTGCTATGCAAGATGTAATAGCAGGCCTTGTAGAAGAGCGCGATTGTGTCGTCGGGAAGAGTCACGCTGTCGGGGTTTGGCTCGGAAGTGGCGGAGGCGTAATAATTGTTCCAAGCGCCAGTCTGGTCAAGGTCAAAAGAGTCAAAGCGGATAATGAGCGTTTTTCCGTCGTCTATAAGCTCCAAATCCTTGCCGTCTTTTAGCTCGCCGTCTTCGTCCACTATGCCTTTTTGCTTTCGCCACCAGTTCAGGCTGTTGCTTTGGTCTATGGAGCTTTTCTTTCTGTCGTATTTCCACTTGCCGCTGCAGCCGTTCTCTTTTATTTCGTTGACAGCGTTTTTTATTTCCGCATTGTCAAACATTAAAAAGTCTTTCCAATTTACGTTCGCGTGTTGGTCGCCGTAAGTGTAACAGGCCAGCCCGGCCAAGCCCTTTAGGTAGTCGGGATAATTCGCCGACTTTAGCAGGGCCTTTGTGTCGGAGTCGTACACCGTAAGCAAAGTGTCAAGGGGCATCATGTCCGCGGCCGCGACGACATCCGCCTTTGCGTAGCCTTTTCCGTTGTCGGCAAAGCCGTAGTAGCCGGGGCGGCCGTAAAGGTTGTCGTGGACAAAGCAAAGCAAGTTGTACGAAGCCTCAACCAAGGCAGCGGGACGCTTGTTCAAGTCCGCATACCAAGGGCTGTCCTTAAAGGTCGTGTAGTTTTCAGTTCCGCTGTATTGGTAAATTTTTTTTCCGTTGAAAAGAAATTGCGCGCCCTTGAGCGCGGCGGTAAAAAGTTGGTTCACCACGCAAACGGGTGCGTAGGCGTCGTCAATTCCGCCGTAAATCTTAAAGCCGTATTTTCCAAGGTTGAACGTGGCGGCTTTTTGCCCTTCGAACAATTTCTTTGAGTCAAGCATCGTCGCCGAGCCAAACTTCAATGTTGGTTCCGGATCGAAAAAGCCCGTCCATGTCGGACAGTAAATCGAGCTGTCTTTGACGTTGACCACAAGCGGAAAAGATTTTCCCAGCGCCGTTCCCATTATTGTGTATTCTCCGTCAGAATAGCTCATGCCTTCGATTTTTACGTCGCAGACGTATTCCAGCCAATAGCGGACACCTGTGTATGGAATATATTCGTTTTTGTCATATACACGGGCGAAAACCGTGGTCACAACATTGTCGTCCGTTCTTGACACAAGGGGAATGGAAACGCTTTCAAAATTTTTGTTTTCCTCTTTTGCAGAGTCTGAAAGGATGTAATAGTTGTTCGTGTCTCCCTCTTGAGAGCACGAAGCAAATGAGAAAAGTAAGCCCATAGTCACAAAGCCTGTAGTGACCAGAGATACGATTTGTTTTTTCATGTTTTCTCCTGACACAAAAATATAATGAACCAACATAAAATTTTACATATAATTTTAAAACTGTGTCAAGAACTTTTTTATCATATATTGGAGAGGAATAGTCATATACGGAAAGACATGGAACAAAGGAAGAAGGGGCAGGCTATCCCCCCCCCAGACCGTCTAAAAACTCAATCCTCCAAACACATATATCCGCTTAAAAATTAAAAT
>OCVV011340393.1_pt1 | contig 22695 bp, 20 predicted proteins | sample 1539721 | NCBI WGS metagenome assembly OCVV01 (sample SAMN02144230, study PRJEB22623) | gut metagenome | biome: sheep rumen | host: Ovis aries | place: New Zealand
ATGAAGTTGATGTTTTCTCTGGTGGCGTACTCAGCCGCACAGATAAAATCGCCTTCGTTTTCCCGGTCCGGATCGTCCGTCACAAGGATCACCTTACCGGCCTTCAGATCCGCGATAGCCTCGTCAATGGTGTTGTACTTATATTGCTTGTTTTCCATTTCTGTTTTGTCCTTCCTGTAGGTTTATTATCTGTTATATAAGTTTATTTATCTGTTATATTTCTGCTCAGAATCCCATTTCCGCGAGATATTCCATGGTGAGTCCTGAGCTCTTTTCTTCTTTTTCTGCCGGTGCGGAAAGTCCGAGCAGTTTCTCTACATATTTGCCTATAATGTCGTTTTCCAGATTCACGACATCGCCGGTACTTTTGTCCAGAAGCGTCGTCTCTTCCCCTGTATGAGGAATGACCGACACTTTAAAGACCGAATCGTCCACGTATGCAACCGTCAGACTGATTCCGTCAATGGCGATCGAACCTTTTTCCACTATGTATCGAAGAATATCCTTCGGCGCCTCGATCTCTATCCAGACCGCGTTTTCTTCCCGGACCATAGATCGAATTGTGCCTACTCCGTCTATATGTCCCGCAACGATATGTCCGCCAAATCTGCCTTCGGCAGCCATAGCGCGCTCCAGATTCACGGACGAACCGCTCTGCATCTGCCCGAGACTGCTGCGGCGGATAGTTTCCGCCATGACGTCGGCTGTAAATCCATCCGGCTTCAGGGCTGTCACCGTAAGGCAGACGCCGTTGACCGCGATGCTGTCCCCGATCATAGTCCCGTCAAGGACCTTCTCAGCCTTAATATCAATCTGGCCCGAACTGCCGGTCAGACTGACGTGCCGGATCGTTCCGACTTCCTCCACAATTCCTGTAAACATTGACCTCACCTCTTTGAAACCGGGGACGGAGACGGGTTCCGTTTTTTTACCCTTTTATTTTTGCTCTTTCCCCTGCTTTAATTAACTTAAACGTGATATGAAGCTGGAAGTGTTAGTAATTAATATCCGCACTTCACATTCGATATGTGATCATCAGATCTTCGCCGATTTTTTCCACATTTACCAGCTTCATTACCTTAGCCTGCGCCGGTTCTTCCACGCCTGCTCCTTCTACCGGAGTCTTCGCTGCTCCTCCGAATATTTTCGGTGCCACAAAGGTCCTGACCTCCGAAACGATATCCGCCTCCAGCGCGCTCTCATTCAGCGTGCCGCCGCCTTCCAGAAGAATGCTGTCAATTTTTTTTCCTCCGAGGACAGGCATCAGAGCCTTCAGATCCACACCCCGGCCGTTCTTCTTTGGTATGTTAAGTACCTTCAGCCCTGCTTCATTCAGCATTGCACACTTTCTCAGCATGTCTTTTTCATCAGCGCTCTTCGCTGAAAATTCAGTTTTCCGGGTTTCAGTTTCATTAACATCTGATGTTTCGGGACCGATTTCTCCCTCCGGCAAAAATTTCGCGGCACAGACCACAATTGTCTCATATTCCTTTGCCGTTTTTACGATCCTGCTGTCCATAGGTATACGAAGGCTGCTGTCGCAGATGATCCGTATCGGACTGCGGCCGTTTTTCATGCGGCAGTTCAGCATCGGATCGTCCGCAATTACTGTGCCTATGCCGGCCATGATTCCCATGCATGCATGTCTCAGCTCCTGCACCTTCTGACGTGACGCCTCTCCGGTGATCCATTTGGACGCGCCGGTCTTCGTCGCTATTTTGCCGTCGGCTGTCATGGCATATTTCATAATGACATACGGCGTTTTTTTTGTAATATAATGAAAAAACACCGGATTCAGCCTGTCGCATTCTTCGCGGAGAAAATCTTCTTCCACCAGAATTCCTTCTGAACGAAGCCAGGCCGCCCCCTTGCCGGAAACCAGGGGATTTGGATCCCGGGATCCGATCACCACTCTGGCGATCTTATTCTCAATGATCGCAAGAACGCATGGCGGCTGCTTTCCGTAATGGCAGCAGGGCTCCAGTGTCACATAGATAGTGGCTCCCTCCGCAGATTCCTTCAGGGAAGCAAACGCGTTCCTCTCTGCATGCAGCTCACCGCATCTTTCGTGCCAGCCTTCGCCGATGATCCTGCCCTCTTTCACAATGACCGCGCCAACCATCGGATTCGGATGACACCACCCTTCCCCTTTTTTCGCAAGCTCTATCGCCCTTCGCATATAATCCTGATCTGTCATTATTTTATGTCTCCCAAGTGTTAACTAACGCGCCGCTGCATCCCTCGTTTTGCGCGTGATCCGGTCAAAAAGATAACATTAGCTCCTTCCGTCACACGCAAGGTCCGCCATTACCGCATGAGGCGGAACTTGTCTCCGTCCCCGGTTACATCGAAAAAACGCCCCGCGAAAAGCGGGGCGTATGATTACAATACAAAAACTGCCGGACAGCTTTCCTGCGCAGCTTGCGCAAAAAAACATCAGACGTTCTCTTCTCCCATCCAGACTATACTGTCGGCTTTGGACTCTCACCAAATCCTGCCTTGCGGCTCGCGGGCTTACCTGTCAAAACAGGCTTACCGCCGATCGGGAATTTCACCCTGCCCCGAAGAAATATTAAATTTGTCAAGTTGAAAAGTGTTTCTCTCATATAAACAAGATCAACATTTCTTCACTAAACATTAGGATATACTTCTCATGGCCTTTTGTCAATAGTTTGACGATTCGGACTTTGCGCCGCCGCACTGCAGCGCAGCTGCCTTTCTCTGCGCGGCGTGTGCATCCCCGGAGGGTTTATGTCACAGGGAATTGACTCAATTTCCTGTGACATGGAAAACCGGCTCCGTTCTTACGGAGCCGGCTGGATAATCATCCCATCAGCTATTTATTTTGCCATAAAAGCTCTTCCGATCTCATCAGCCTTCATGATAGCGGCGTAAACGTCATCTGCTGTGATGCCTTCGCGCAGATTCTTCGTGGACTGTGTCGGAACGACCGCCATCTCGGCTACCTTATGCAGATTTTCCTCATTGATCTCTTTAATTCCCATCTGTTCGAGAGTGATCGGCAGATCCACATCTTTCAGAAGGGAAAGAACCTGGTTCAGTTCCTCTTCGGGAGCGTTCTCAAGCACAAGCTGTGTCAGAAGACCGTATGCGACCTTCTCGCCATGAAGCATGCCATGACACTGCGGCTCCTGCGCAAAACCATCGTTAATGGCATGTGCAGCTGCAAGTCCGCCGCTCTCAAAACCAACGCCTGACAGAAGGATGGAGGCTTCTGCTATCTTTTCAAGCGCCTCGGTGTGCTCACCCTTTTTAACTCCCTCCAGAGCCTCGCGGCTGTATTTGAACAAAATATCATTGCAGAGTTTGCACATCATGGAAACAGTTTCCGTGATCGTTCCTCTTGCCATTGTCTTTACGCCGTTCTTCTCGCAGGCTCTTGCCTCATACCATGTAGCGAGCGCATCGCCGATGCCGGCAGAGAACTGACGTGCAGGCGCTTTGGAAAGGATCTCTGTATCGACCAGAACCAGATCCGGATTTCTTCTCATCATTACAGCTTTTACTACAACGCCCTGCTCATTATAAAGAACGGCAACTCCCGAACACGGCGCATCGTTTGACGCCACGGTAGGAATGCTTATCATCGTAAGTCCTCCGAGGTTTTCCGCACACGCCTTTGCCGTGTCGATGACTTTTCCGCCGCCCATACCGATGACTGCGTCACAGCCTGTTTCCTTTATCTTGTCCATATGGGCAAAAACTTCCGCTTTCGTGGCTTCGCCGTGGAACTCTCCGAATACCACCTCTTTGCCGCTCTCCTCAAGATTCGAAATGATCTCATCGCCAAAACGTTTTTTTCCGCCCGGAGAAGCGATCAGATAGAATTTATTTCCAAGTTTTTTTACGCTTCTTCCCAGATTTTTTCTTTCGCCGTAACCCTGTACATAACGTCCCGGTGCCTTCAATGCAATTGCCATACTCTCTCCTGCCTTTCTTGCTGATAGTTCATTTCTTTTACTTCCAAAATGAAATCAGTGCTTTTAACATTCTGTCAACACGGCCGCTTCCATTCGCCATAAGCAGCCTGTCATTTTATTATATACAATATCCTCCCGGTTTACAAACATTTCATTTTACGGGCATTTTCCCAGCAAGATTTCATTTCACGGACGTCTCCTCCCCGGTTTTCGCCCGCATATATATGCTCCTGCGGTTACGGATATTTCTCCCGTACAGTATATTCTCCGGGTGACAAAAACCTCATGGTGTGATAGTATGCATGAGGCTGACCTTTTTACATGAAGCGGGAAGTTTTTTATATAATAATGAACAGGAATAATGAGGGGTTCTATGACAGATTTGATCATTGATGAGAGCGCTGCAATCAGACAGAAGATTTCCGGGATGATAAACGATCATGCATACCGGATCATACTTAGCAAACCGAAAAAAGGTTCCGGGACAAAATATAACAAGATCAATATCCTGCTGAAAAAGGATTACTATCAGGCTGAGTGTTACACCGACAAACAGGTATTCCACCTGAACTATTCGGCGGAAGAAACGGCGGATTTTTGTACCAGATCCATGCTGGAGGATTACGCTCAGCTGAACGCCTGGTCTGATTCCCGGGAATATCAGATGATGATCTCAAAAAACGGCAAGATGACCTTTAAGCGCAGACAGGCCGCTCCCGGGAATGTGCCGAAAAAACAGCCTGAACACAACCGCGCAAAAAAATATCTTCTCTCCGAAGGAGAGATGATCCCTCCCCTTCTGGACATGGGTATTTTTACAAAAGAAGGCCGGGTCGCCGCGTCCATGCACGATAAATACCGGCAGATCAACCGTTTCATGGAGATCATTGACGATGCGCTGAAAACCTATCATTTTGACAAAACCCGCCCTCTGAAGGTGGTCGATTTCGGCTGCGGCAAATCCTATCTGACATTTGTGCTGTATTATTTTCTGACCAGAGTCAAAGGCCTTGATGTCAAAATGATCGGTCTGGATCTGAAAGAGGATGTTATAAAAAAATGCAATGCTTCCGCCCAAAAATACGGATATAAAAATCTGGAGTTTCAGGTGGGCGACATAGGCTGCTACCGGGATGATGTTCCTGCCGATATGGTGATCACCCTGCATGCGACACGGCCACGGATCACGCGCTGTTCCATGCCGTCAAATGGAACGCGGGAATGATTTTTTCCGTGCCCTGCTGTCAGCACGAGCTGAACCGGCAGTTTCAGACTGACGAATTAAAGCTTATCGGAAGATACGGCATCGTAAAGGAGCGCACCATGGCGCTGATGACGGACGCTATGCGCGCCAATTTGCTGGAATGCTGCGGCTACAGAACACAGCTCATGGAATTCGTGGACTTCGAAAACACGCCGAAGAACCTGCTGATCAGAGCCGTCCATAAAAACACGCCTTCAAAAAAGATCGATATCACGAGGCACGGTGAGACGGCCTCCTCTGAATCGGTGAAGGATCAGCGTCTGCGGGAAGTCGAAGAGATGATGAACACATTTCACCTGACCCCGACGTTCCATACACTGCTCAAGGATGCCGGATATATCTGACAAAACAAAGTTCGCGAGCGAACCGGACTTTGCGCGCCGCCGCACGGCAGCGCAGCTGCCTTTCATTGTGCAGCGTGTGCATCCCCCGGAGGATTTGTTTCTCAGTAAATTAACGTGATTTTCTATGAAAGATTAGAGTGTCAAAAGTCCCTCGTTCAGAAATTGTAGTTTTGACACCCGAATCCTATGAAATAAAAAGTATCTATGAAATGAGACGAAAGACCAGCCGCCTACAGGCGGGGAACTCCCCATCCGAGTTGAATATGGGATTGCTTTGGTTTCAGTTTCATAACCATACCTGAATGATCATATCTGTCTCCCGGATCACAGGATATGTTTTCCATACATTGCATCCTGCTCTTTTCTGAGCTTGTAGATCATGGTTGTCTTATCCAGATCGATCATATCGTATGTGATGAGCGTTCCCTTCTTAACATCCTTCTTCATCACTGCTTTGTTTGTTACGAGTCCAAACGGAACATAACCCTTCTCTGTAGCTTCTTTCTCAGAACAGATAGAACCATGTGTTGTATATCCGCCGATACCATCGATCGTCTGGCCTGCTTTCAGATCAATCTTAGCACGTGTGATACACTCTGCCACAAGACCATCTTTAGCCACACATGTAACCTCGCCATCGATAACTGCCTTGGCTACGGTAAGAGGAGTCTCAAGGTTGCAGATGTCAGGTCCTTTATATCCATTGTCTTTACATAAAGAACCCGCTTATGATCTTTTGAGACAATGGACTGCGTTGCTATGCCGATCCCCGGCACAAGGGTATACTCCCGGCTGCTTCGCTCTATAATATCATTTACAAATTCTGCAGCTTTGTTCCAATATATAGTTTTGTTTGAAAATTCACATTCCATTTTTTCGGAAATGATCGCATTTCCGTTCAGGTCGACTGATGTGGCCATTATATAAGTCTGTGTCAAATCGAGTCCAACTGCGACAACTTTGTCCCCGACGACAGAATACCCTGCCGCGCGTCTTCCTCCTGTATTTCCCATTGATCCATTTTTATGGATCAGACCTTTTTCCTCCAGCTCCTGCAGATACATCGTAACCGTAGGAAGGCTAAGTTCCAGTTCACGGGCGATCGATGGCCGCGAGATCATACCTTTCGCGCGAATACAGTGAAAAATACGATTTCTGTTCTCATTGTATTCTGTGTTCAGGGCCGCAATATTCTCCATATATTTATACCTCTTCTTCGTCTGACATTTCCATATATGCATTCGCAATACGGTTATAATCGAACGGCCTTTTTATCTGCTGCACGACAAAATCATCGCCTTTTACGATACTCTCGTAAATGTAAAGACCCGTTTCATCGATTTCATCATCCTTTACAACGGCTCCGACCACGTAGTGCTTTTTTTCAAAATCAAATTCATCTACGACTGCCATTTCAATATCTGTTCCGTTTCTGTCAGTCACATGGAACGTCACGTACTCTTTATACTCATCTGCCATGATTCATTCCCCCTTTTGATTTTTCTTCCTTTGTTTCGGAGTTTCTGCCGTTCAAAGTTTATCTCAGTGTGAGAAGACCCCCGCTTCTTAAGCGGCAGGTTATGACATGCTCGTCTCAGTGGGAGTTCAACCTCCCACTGAGATAAACGCTCCGCGAGGATGCGCAGGGATTCGGTTTGGAAGATGTCAGCTGAAGCCGACCCGAATCCCGCGCCAGGTCTCGCGGGCGAGACTGGAATATTGTATGCCGTCCGGAATCAAAACAGATTTATATTGATCCTGTTCTCTTCAATGGAAATTCCGATCCAGTATTCTGTGCCTCCGTATCGTTCGACATCTTCCTTTACTTTCTGTTTCAGTTCGTCCAGAGTCATGCCTTCATCGGAAAGGTTTTCATACGACAGTTCTTTTTTTGCCCCGGAAACTCCCGACGGACGTTTCTTCAGTCCGTTCTCCTCCAGGAAAGCACACAGTTCATCGTATACGACGCTGATCGCATACTCATTATCCGGAATGTTCTGCCAGATATTGTAGGCCTCGTTGGGCGTCATTTCAGGATCTGAGATATCCGTCGTATCCGTCGGCTCCGATACCATACCGTCTGACGGATCCGTGTTTTCCCCGGAACCATCCTCCGCTGTTTCAGCAGTTTCCGCAGAGCCGCTGCCGGAGATCACAGATATATCTTCAATGTCTTTTTTGCCGCCGGCAGTACTTTTAGTACTTTTGGATACTGAATCGGTCCCACTGACTATGGAAGCATCGGACGTTTCCTGCTTCGCACTACGTCTCGCATGAAACCCTGCCGCTGCGGCAGCTGCGACTGCCAAAACGAGTACGGCAGCAATTATTTTTTTTCGCATATATCTACCTCTGATCATTCTGCCATTAAATATTTTACTATAAAATATACCGTTATTAAATACGCTGTAGTTAACTATGCTGCTGTTAACTATGCCGTCATTAGATATGTCGTTATTATAACATAATTTCTGACATGAAATATTTCTTTTTGTCATATTAATCCACAGGGCCGGATTTTAAACAAAGAGCGGTTGGCTGTCCGCACAAGTCTCAGATCATATGATGTTTCACATAGATATCTGCGTACAAATATATCCATGTGAGTAATTTTTCCGTTAAAATATCAAAAGAGACCGCCGCACCATTATATGGCGGGCAGTCTCCCGAAAAGGAAAACAACACTCGAGAATTACTATTCGCTTTTTCACCTCCCGTTGATTCATTCCGCTGCATGTTTTCCATCCTTGTTATGTTTTTTGGTTTCTGCAGGGCTGCCTTCTTTTTTGTGACAGCCCTGCATATTTCATCCATTCCCACCCTTCCGCCTTGTTCTTTGATCCGGGTTTTTTCTCCTGTCTGTGTCTTTTTTGTATGACAGCCTGTTGAGCCAGTTAGTGTCTTTCTTCTGTCTGACAGCCTGTCGGATTGTATTTGTCCCCGGACTTTTTTAGTTTCTCTTTCTTGCCTTGTAGATGATGATTGATGTGATCTGTTTTGTCAGCTTCAGATCAGGCTGCAGGATTGTAAGAGTAAACTGTAACGCCGTTGCTTCCGCACCAGGATCCGTCACCGTTGTTTGTAAAGGATGCTCCTCCCATGCCTGTGCAGGATCCGTCACTGCTCTGAGTCAAAGTCACGCAGCTTCCATCTTCTGTGAACACTGTGAATGTCTGAGTCTGCTGCTGTGCCTGACGCTCTGCCTCTGCCTGACGCTCTGCCTCTGCCTGGCGCTCTGCCTCTGCCTGCTCTGCTGCGATTCTCTCAGCTTCTGCCTGACGCTCTGCTTCCTCGATTGCCTTCTGTGCTTCAGCCTCAGATACCACCGTCGGATCTGTCTGCGGTGTATTCATGCTTGTGTTCTCTACCGGGATGGACTCCTCTGTTGACGGAACCTGTGCATCTGTCTCCGGCGTTGTAACAGGTACCTCATCGTAAAGTCCTGAATTTGCGTCGGCGGTCTCATACAATAAGGATCCGTCTGTTCCGCTCCATGTGCCGTCGCCGTTGTCAACGTAGCTGACGCTGCCATCTTTGCTGATGAACGATCCATCTTCATAGGCGTTAACTGTTACGCTTTCTCCATTCGACCAGTAAAGATCAAATGTTGCGATGACTTCCTTATACTCCGGGAGCTCCTCCATATAAGGATACGCTTTATCTCCTGTGGATGATCTCCATAAATTATCTGATTCCCGAACGAATACCATTCCATCATCTGTTTTCCATGTTCCGTTCTGGTAATGATATACGACAACTCTTGTATTATCTGAGAGGAACAGCTCTACAGCTTCTCCTGTTTTTGTCTGAGCTTCTTTTGCTGCCTTTTCCTGAGCTGCTTTCTTCTGTGCTGCTTCTTTTGCCGCTTTCTCCTGAGCTGCTTTCTTCTGTGCTGCTTCTTTTGCCGCTTTCTCCTGAGCTGCTTTCTTCTCGGCTGTTATCTTTGCTGCTTTTTCTTTTGCTGCTTTCTCCTGGGCTGCTTTCTTCTGCGCTGCTTCTTTTGCTGCTTTTTCCTGAGCTGCTTTCTTCTGCGCTGCTTCTTTTGCTGCTTTTTCCTGGGCTGCTTTCTTCTGCGCTGCTTCTTTTGCTGCTTTTTCCTGAGCTGCTTTCTTCTGTGCTGCTTCTTTTGCATTCTGAGCCTCTACAGCTTTCTTCTCAGCTTCTTTTCTGGCTGCTTCTTTCTGCTCTGCTGTTGCTTTGGAAGCTTTATCCTCTGCATCCTTCTGAGCCTTAGCTGCCTTTACTGCGGCTTCATCTGCTGCCTTCTTCTCTGCTGCAAGCTTTGCCAGCTCTGTTTTTGCTGCAGCTGTCTCTGCGGATGCTTTCTTCGCTTTCTCCTCAGCTACCTTACGGTCAGCTGCTGCTTTTGCCAGAGCTTTGTTTGCAGCCTGTCTCTGTGCTGATGACCTTGCTGCCTGAGCAGATGTGTTATTCTGTGCTACCGACAGTTCTGTAAGCAGATCATCATTCTCTGCATATGTAATGTTTGCGTCTTTGTGATTGAAATGATTTACTGCGAATGAACCGCCTACTACAGATCCTGCGCCTACTGTCATTGAAAGTGCTACCATTGTTGCTGCGAATGTTTTTCTCTTCATTATTATTTCTCCTTTTTTCTATTGTTTTTTGTTTATTGTGTTTTTCTTGTTTCCCTTGAGATGGTTATAATATAACCCCTGTTTTTAAACCTAAACTCCAAAGTTTTATAACCCTATATTAAGTATCATTACCCTACTCTTAACGAAACCGGGGACGGAGACAGGTTCCGCTCATTCAAGTTTGGTATGAGATCGACAACTTTATGAAGCCGGATGGAGGGGAAGTGAACCGGACTTTGCGCGCCGCCTCACGGCAGCGCAGCTGCCTCCCTCTGTGCGGCATGTGCATCCCCCGGAGGGTTTTTGTCACGGGAAATATACGAAATTTCCTGTGACAAAAAAAAAAGAGCTTTCTTACCGGTTTGATATACCGGTAAGAAAGACCCTGATTCTTATTGTGTTTGTTTCTTTTAATGATATTATATCACTACTGTACTATAGACATAAAATCTAATGCGGCTTACCTATAACCTTAAAGCCTTGATTGGACCGTCCCCTGGAATTCCGAACTTTTTGATCGCGATCTCTGATCGCGCGCGAGTTGTGCGACACACTTGTGCGTCTTCCTTTACGCAACTCTGCGATCCGCCGGAGACTCAACTCAGATGGTGGATTGAACCCCTCCACTGAGTCAAGTTTGATTCAATACCCAACGCCTATAGAGGCGTGGACTCCCCATCTGAGTTGAAAATCACCACTTCTGCTCAACCAGAAAACCTTTCGCATATTTAGGGGGCTCTTCCAGACGATCTGCTTCATAAATGAATTGAACATTTGCCGCCGCCCATACCGGATCATGACGCCAGTCTCCATCTACGCAAGCCGTTGATGAACCAAATGACTCCGCTGCACTTCGATGCGATGGTTGAAGCGCTTCTTCTCCACCATCCACTACGTTCTGAAACGCCCTTTGCAAAGCGTCCAGATACATCTCTGCCGGAAGCGGTTCATCATTATGGCCTGAAAAGATTCGTTTCAATTTTCCCTTTGTCTTCTTTCGAAATTCTTTTAATACATTCAGGCAGCCCTCAATAGAACATCCCGATAATTGCAGCCAGGCAGAATCCGGCACGTAACGCCTGCTCGAGCCAAATTCATCCGAAGCAAAAACATCGCCGTTTTCTTCATCTACCAAAACGACTCCACCAGGTGTATGACCGGGAACGGCATATGTTTTCAACACTCCATTTCCCAGATCAAAAACCATACCTTCATTGATATCTTTTACCAAAGGTAAATCATACAAATACTCTCTGCCGAAAGATGCCACCGTTTCCTTATCTGCATATGGTATATATGTCGTAATACCTGCATCTGTAAAGTGTCTGGCATGTTCAATATGATCCGGATGTCCATGTGCCACAATCAATTCAAGCGGTATATCATTTCCAATCAATTCCCTGCACAATCCTACAAGATCTCCCTCAGCATCCCAACCGGCATCGATCAGCACCGCTTTTTCCGTACCTATGACTAAAAACATCTTGTCCAGTTCATAATCCTCAATTCGTACGATCGCAGGTGCTCTTTCCCCCAATTCCCGAATCATTGCATGCCGATAAGTTCCTTTTTTTCTACATGCAAATCGATAAATGAACGTTTCAACTCTGCTGTTTTCCATTCCATCTGCTTCCGCATAAGCTTTTAATGTATATTCGTGGCAGTCATCCATATTTTGCATAAGCAGTAATCCGTCTTTTCTGATATACACCGGACTATTTTTATCCGGTTCGCTTCCATCTAACGTATAATGGATTCTTGCTTCCGGTGTCACAGATGCCAGGTGAATATGTATTGTCCCAAACTCAAATGTGCCTTCTGCAGGAAAAGCTGAAGGTATGCCACATTTTTTTATCATTTGTGACCTCCTTTTTTTATCTCAGTGTGAGAAGACCCCCACTTTTTAAGTGGCGGGTTATGACAAGCTCGTCTCAGTGGGAGCCAATCTCCCACTGAGTATAAACGCTCCGCGAGGATGCACAGGGATTTGGTTTTGAAGATGTCAGCTGAAACTGACCCGAATTCCGCGCCAAGTCTCGCGGGCGAGACTTGAATTTATAAGAAATCTTTTGCATTCTCTTTTGTGATAGGCACCATATCAACGGCAACACAATTATACTCGCCATCAATACATTCAAGCTTGTCTGTTGTTCCGTCAAGCTGAGCTCGTGTACATTCAAGGGCAGCTCTGGCTTCAGCGTATGGATCCTGATAAAGATCAACAAACTCGACTCCATCTGCAACCCACTGACCTGTAGAAGCAGAGACGCCTGCGAGAGTGAAATTGGATGTATCCAGTCCATAACCCTCCATTGAAGACACAACACCCTGTGTTAGCATAGATCCCTGTGTCGCAACACCGTCAAATCCACCTACACCATACTTCTGAATCCAATCCTCAAAAATAGCCTGCGCGTTTGATGGATCTATTTTTTCTACATAGTTTACTTCCAGTATTTCTACATCCGGACGATTCTCACTCATCCAATTTTCAAATCCTTCTCTTCTCTGCTCAGCATTTGTCTGTCCATATGTCAAACAAAGCATACATATTTTCGCACCATCTTTCAGGCCTTTTGCCATTTCTTCCGCCAGCTGAGAACCGATGTTAGTATCAAAACATCCTGCATAATAATATTCAAGGTCTTTGCAATTATCAGAAATCTCAGGGGCAATATTAAGGAATGTAAGCGGAACACCTTTTTTGTTAAACTGTACGCAGTGATCCGGAACTGAGAATAATGGCTGCACGATCATTGCATCCAGATTCTTCGATGCCAATGCATCGATTGCTTCGATATAACCGTTTACATCAGGTGTTCCTGATGGTGCACCATTTACCGCATCCACTTTCAGATTATACTCCGGTCCTAACTCAACCAGCGCATCATTTAAACGTTTACAGTAATCATCTGACCAGGCTGCAGATACAAAACCAACTGTCTGCATTTCGCCTGCTGATTCTGCAGCAGACGCTGCTGCCATTGCTGCAGAATCAGCAGCTGTATCAGTTTTCCCGGCGGCAGCTCCACCATTTCCACATCCAGCCATGCCAAGAACCATTGTCAGTGCTATAACCCCTGCTAATAATTTATTTTTCATATAGTTGCCTCCAATATTTCAATATTTTTAATTTATAAACTTACTATAATTAATGTTTTTTTGTAGATTTCATGATTGCACTTCGTGTAATAATATCCAGAAGCACTGCAATCATGATAACGATTCCTTTTACAACCTGCTGCCAGAAAGCATTTACTGAACAAAGATTCATAACATTATTGATAATACCTACTACAAATATACCGATAATAGAACAGACAACGTTTCCTACGCCGCCCGCCATAGATGTTCCGCCAAGAACGGCACCGATGATTGCTTCAAACTCAAAGTTAACTCCGCCCGCCGGAAGGCCTGAATTTGTACGTCCCGCATAAATCACCCCTGCAATACCGCAAAGGCAGCCCATGATAACATAGTTTAAAAATGTCTGTCGTTTGACGTTGATGCCCGATGCCGCTGCCGCTTCATGATTACCGCCAATCGCATACAGGTATCTTCCGTGAGAGGTATTGCTCATTACAAACGCCATAATGATTGTTGCGATGATTACGATGAGGAGGATTACCGGAAATCCAAAAATATTTCCCTGACCCATCCATACAATGGAAGAACCCACATCAAATACCGGTGCGCCTCCTGCTATCAGATAGGCTAAGCCACGAACAGTCATCTGTGTAGCCAGTGTAACAATGAAAGGCATTAACCCTATATAACTTACAAATACACCATTTATTGCGCCGACAATTCCGCCTACCACAATAGCTGCTGCAATAGAAATGAAAACATTTCCATTCGCCGCGTGAACAACAACTGCCGTAATAACACTACACAATGCAACATTAGATCCAGCCGAAAGGTCTACGCCGCCTCCGATCAAAAGCCTTGTCATACCAAGCGCAATAATTGCATAAACGCCGACATTTTTTGCGATACTGATCAGATTTGTTGTAACAAAAAATCCTGGGGCAATAACAGCGCCTGCAATCAGTGCCACTATCAATATCATTACGATACCATATTTACTATAAAGCTCCGCTAAAGAAGCATCTTTTAACTTATCCTTCATTTATGCACCTCCGATGCCAAATTCATTATTTTTTCCTGCGTTGCATCCTCTCTATTAAGGACGCCATTTATCTGACCTTCGCACATAACAATAATGCGGTCTGAAAGATTAAGAATTTCCTCCATCTCGGACGAAACAAGAATAATGCTCACACCCTGCTTTGCAAGATCCATCATAATATTGTATATTTCCCACTTTGCGCCGACATCAATACCTCTTGTCGGCTCATCAAGGATCAATACTTTCGGATTCATCATAAGCCATTTACAAAGAATCAGTTTCTGCTGATTACCACCTGAAAGGAAGTTTGCCATAACTGATAGAGATGTGGTTTTTACCGAAAGCTTCTTGGATGCTTCCTCTGCTTCCTGATGGTTTTTCTTTAGATTAAGAAAACCTCCTTTAGAACGACGATACAACGAAGGAAGAAGAATGTTCTCTTCACAGGAACGGCAAAGGATGAGACCATCATCCTTACGACTTTCTGTCGCCATAACAATATCGTGCTTGATTGCATCTCTTACACAATTAATTGATATCTTCTGTCCATCTAATAAAATCTCTCCGCTTTCTTTTTTATCCAATCCAAAAAGCGCCCTCATAGTTTCCGTGCGTCCCGCACCAACTATTCCAGCAAATCCCAGAATCTCACCTTTGTTCAGGGTAAATGAGATATTCTGTACTTTTGTTCCATTGTTAAGACCTTTCACCTCCAGAATCGGGTATCCTATAGGCGATTCTTTTGCCGGAAATACGCTGCTCATCTCACGACCTACCATCATATTGACCAATTTTTCACGGTTTAATTCGTAAATAGGCTTTGTTCCAATATATTTACCATCTCGTAATACTGTTACCTCATCACTGATTTCAAATACTTCATCCAGTTTATGACTGATCATGATGATGGTAATTCCTTCTTTTTTCAGTGTCCTGATAAAATTGAACAGTTTTTCAACTTCATTCACTGAAATCGAGGATGTTGGCTCATCCATGATAATCAACCTGGCATTAAAAGAGAGCGCTTTAATGATTTCAATCATTTGAACATCTGCTGTTTTCAAACTCCTCATTTTTGCTTTCGGATTAAAATCAAACCCCCATTTGCCAAATATTTCGTCACAGGTTCGATACATACCTTTCCAATCAATTTTGCCGTTTTTTTTGGGATATCTTCCTACGAAAACATTTTCCGCAATACTCAGATCCTTGATTGGACTCAGTTCCTGATAAATCATTGATATTCCATGATTTACAGCATCTTTCACTGATTTAAATTCAACTTTTTTTCCCTCATAAAATATTTCACCTTCATCCGCCTGATGCTGTCCAAAAAGCACTTTCATCAAAGTGGATTTTCCTGCACCATTCTCTCCCATGACAGAATGAACGCTTCCCTGTGTAATCGAAAGATTTACGCCATCCAGCGCTTTCACTCCCGGGAAGGATTTAGTAATATTTTTCATCTCTAATATGTAACTGATAATAATCCCTCCAATCTACTACATGACATATTGAGTATGAGTCTCTTTGTCATAAGTGAACCATTAGAACACCCCCGATATGTATATTCTTTCTGGATCATAATGGATGTTTTCCTTCAACATCTTTTAATAATTATTTGATATACCAATTCTAAAAAAAAACAGTGTGTCTCTCAATGCGGTAATCTTTTCAAAAAGTGTGTGATATTCACATTTTCAGGTTTTCAGATGCCATGAAAGATTGAAATTTCCGATAAAAAAAAGTGCTTTTCCTAATGAAATCTACCGAATGCATTCTGTCCGCACATCATTAAAAAAAGCACTTTTATTCTCATTTATTTACATCATCAGAATTTAGTATCCATTTTCTTTATTCATCCAAATACTTAATCTCATCACACAACTCTCTCATAATCTCACAGTTTTTTGCATACAGAATAACACTTTTATGAAATTTTTTCGCCATCTCTATCATATGCTTCAATTCGGCAAGCATATGTCCGGAAATCTGTTCCAAATGCCCCGTAAGCACAATCACATCCGTTCCTTCGATCAATACTCTGTATAAAACAGATGTCATTCTCTCAGTTTTGTTCAATGTATATAGATCTTTTTTCCAAAGATTTTTTTTAACAAAAGATGTTCCTGCAAATTCACTGTTCAGAAACCTGATATGCCTGTTAGGGAAAAGTATCCCATGAAAAGATATTCTCTTGAGCACAGGCAAAATAAGATTATCATCAAACTTCATGAAATAAAAACAATCCTTCTGCAGATTATTCAACGAAAGAATACTCACCATGTCTTTGTTTTCATTCCATATCATTTCCCTGGTAAATGATTTTTCCATATACCAGAGCAAAAAATCAGAGTTCTCACAAGTTATACCAAGGCATTCCCCTGAATAAACCGTAATCTTTTTTCTTCCCCATGGAGAATGATAAAAGCAGCACCTTCGTATTCTTTCCTCTTCATCCATTTTCTTTTCAGCAATTTGTTCCATATGTCCATGTTCTAACATCCCCGCTATCAGAATACTCTCCTCTTCTACAGAGTAATCTTCTTTCCTTTTGTCTGCCAAAATCATACCCTTATTCATAAAAATAGTTCGATCACTGTATTTTTCGGCATACTGCGCTGTTGACTCAAGAAACATCAAAGTGATTCCATTCTCCTTCATCTTTAAGACAGTGTTAAATACCTGTTTTACATGTTTCTCACGTAAAAGATAAAGAAGATCTGACAAGATCAGCAGTTTTGTTTTCAAAAGAATCGCACGTGCAAGATGTATATATATAATATCCAACGGCGAAAGTCTGTCTGCCATTTTACCCAGTTGTAACGGTATACCGTATTCTTCACAAACCACACCTATCATAGAATGCATATTCTGCCTGTAAAAAGGATGAACAGAAGCCTGTGGGCGAACCAAACCGATATTTTCACAGATTGTCATATTTTTCATAAAAGGCACTTCACTATGCACAAAATAAACGCCATGTTTTTCAGCCTTTTTTTTGCTCTTTGGATTGTATATCCCGCCTTTAAAATACATTTCTCCCTGTTCCGGCATTTCCATACCCGCTATGATTTTTGCCAGATACTTCTTCCCACATTCCGGAGGGCCGATAAGAAACACTGTCTCCTGCTCATAAAGCACCATATTGAATTTTGCCAGCAATGGTTGATCTGCCCTTGAGAAATCAATTCCCCGGAGAAGCATCAATTCCTTTTTTTCATTCACTGCAACGCTTCCTCCCTTACATGACCATTTTTTGGAAGCATCAATATCAACGTAGTTCCCACATCCTGTGCACTGAAAACATCCATGCCATACTCTTCACCATAAAACAATTTTAAACGATGATTTACATTAGCAAGTGCAATTCCTGCTCCTTTCTTTTTTAAGGAATCCATCTTTGGTATATTTTCTGCATGTTGTATCTTATATCTCAAATCAGCAAGCTGGTCTACGGACATTCCCTTGCCATTATCCTCAATTTTCAGAATCAAATACCTCTCTGTTAATTCACAACCAATCGTAACTGTTCCTACATCCAGACGATTTTCTAATCCATGATGCACTGCATTTTCTACTAAAGGCTGCAAAGTCAGCATAGGCAGCGGGTATGTTTCTATTCTTTCTCCCAACACATCCAATTGCTCAATCAACTGAAATTTATTACGGAATCGATAATTCTGTATTTTCACATAATTCTGCACATTTTCCAATTCATCCGCTATAGTTGAAAGCTGCTCGCTCCTTCCGATATTGTAACGAAATAATCTCGCCAAAGTTTCGATCATTTCCGCAATCTCATTCTCATCATGTAGTATAGCTTTTGAGCGTATACTCTCCAACGTATTATAGAGAAAGTGTGGATTTATCTGACTCTGTAAGGATGCGATTTGTGCTCTCGTCTGATATACCTCTGCCATAAGGCTCCCATTATTCTGTGAATCCTCAATTTTTTCCGATAGTTTTTTGTTTCTATTCGTAATTCTCAGAATCACAGCAGCTTCTATAACAACAGCAGCGATAAGGGCCAAAATAATCAGCATCTTCATAAAACTACTCTCTCCTATAAATAGATTTTTCGGTATGCCGTTGGCTTTAATCCAACTATTTTCTGAAAGAGTTTACTGAAATGTCTCGAATCTGCATATCCAACCCTGAATGCAACTTCAGATATATTCAATGAAGGATCTTTCAACAGCCTTTTGGCTTCATCTATCCTCTGCTCAATCACATAATCTGAAAATGTACTTCCGGTCTGTTTTTTGAACAGTGTACTAAAATAGGTTGGTGAAACAAATGCATGCTCCGCAGCTTCTTCAAGACTAATCTGCCTGTGGATATTTTTCTTTACGAACTCCTGTGCAAGGCGAATCGGTTCGCCTATCTTATTCTTCTGATAAGCATGACAATACAGTATCTCCGTCTGCACATAAAGAATGACAAAATCCCGGATTTCATCCAGAGTATCCGTGTTCGCCAGAATTTTATGCATTTCTTCAAATCCAATGATGTTTTTTACACCGTCTATCTCCGGTGAAATTTCCGGACGCAGCCCCAGATCCACAATACTATTTTTTAAGAAGCGAATTAGATTTATAGTCTCCGGATATATCCTTGATATATTTATGCTGTCAGCTTCCTTAAAAAACTTGAACTTTTCCAGAACCAATTGTTTGGCTTCGTCTATATGATAGATTTCTATATAGTGTAGTAACTTTTGCCGAAAACCAATATCGAACTGGCAAACGTCTGACCCTGTTAATCTCATCATTTCCTGTCTATATTCAATCACTTTACTAATATCTGAAATAACACGGAGCGTATTTGCATGTTCTGACGTCTCAATCAATCTGAGATCCTGGGCAGAATAAACCGGCTGTCCTATTCCTATCGATATTTTCAAATTCGGGTAGTGTATATTTGCCTCATTCAAATATCTTTGAAGCCAGTCCTTTCTCCTAAAATAATCCATTGGATTGAGATCAGAATAATTCATTACAATATACGCATTACAGTCACTCACACAATACTCTATATCATATGATTGTTCACGAAAAGCATCGCAAATTCTTGTACCAATGTTTTCCAGAGCTTCTGTTGCCTGAAACGCAAGTATATCTTTTTTCTCACGAAGACTGGTGTGTACACAAACGCCCAAAAAAACACCTTCTTGAAACGAAAAATTTTCTTCATTAAGCATACGTTGAAAATCTGTTGCACACTGACTCAGCTCATTTTTTCGCAGGATCAAATTCTTTCTTTGAAGATCTTCACGCAAATTCATGTCTTCTTGTTCTTTTTTATCAGAGAGGCCCTTTTCCTGCACTATTCGCTGTAATGTCAAATTAAGTTCTTTCTTACTGATGGGTTTTAAAATATACTCTTTTACCCCAAAACGAATTGCCTGCTGTGCATATTCGAAATCCTGATATCCGCTTATTACAACAAATTTGATATCCGGTAATTCATCTTTTACCTTCTCAATAATCTGAAGGCCCGTAAAACCCGGCATCTGTATATCTGAAATCACGATATCCGGCTTTTGCCTTAATATCTGTTCCAAAGCTTCCATGCCATTATATGCAAAGCCGATATTTATCAAATTAAGATTTTCCCATTCAATTAATTTATTAATCAATTCACAAATATCCGGCTCATCATCTGCAATCAATACCTTTAACATCATTCACCTACTTCTTTTATCCTTTTTATTCTTTTTATCCAACAATACAAAAAGCTCGGTTATATTAATAAAACATATCATTTTTTGTATAAGTATGTTTTTATAGTATATCACCTTATCTGAAAAAAAAGGTGCTCTTTTTTGCAGCAAAAAATGGGGCTGTGCATTTATGCTGCAGCCCCGATTTAGGAAAACAACACTCGAGAATTACTACTCGCTGTTTTCTTCACCTCCTTATATTTCATTGCCCGTATCGTATTCCTTTTATTTCTGCAGGACTGCCGCTCCTTTATGCTTTCTGCGGCAGTCCTGCCGCTGTCATCCAGTCACACCCTTCCTCCTTTTCGCCGGATCCTTCTTTTGATCTGCTTCAGGGATCAGATGTAAATGATGCAGCCGTTGCTTCCTGTACAGGATCCATCGCCGTTTGGAGTATATCTTACTCCGTTGGAATCTGTGTATGTGCCGTCGCCGTTCTTAGTTACTGTAATAAGGCTTCCATCTTCTGTAGTCATTGTAACTGTCTCAACCGGTGCAGACTCTTCTTCAACCTGCTGTGCTTCCTCTTCAGGTACTACGTTTACCTCAGCATCCGGAACGTCTTCTTCGTTTTCTTCCACCGGAACCGGCTCATCGATCGACGGAACAACTACATCTGTATCAGGTGTGGTAACAGTAGCTTCCTGCTCTTCTGCTGCTTTTTTCTCGGCTGCTTCTTTTGCTGCTTTTTCCTGTGCAGCTTTCTTCTGTGCTATTTCTTTTGCCGCCTTTTCCTGTGCGGCTTTCTTTTCTGCTGCTGCCTTTGCTGCTTTCTCTTCTGCTGCCTTCTTCTGAGCTGCTTCTTTCGCTTTCTTTGCTTCTGCGGCTTTCTTCTCTTCTACTCTTCTGGCTTCAGCTTTTTTGTTTGCATCTGCTCTTTCCACCTGAGCCTCCGCATCCTTCTGAGCTTTAGCTGCTTTTGCTGCTGCTTCATCAGCTGCTTTCTTCTCTGCCGTCAGTTTTGCCAGCTCTGTTTTTGCTGCAGCTGTCTCTGCCGATGCTTTCTTTGCAGACTCCTCAGCCACCTTGCGGTCAGCTGATGCTTTTGCCAGGGCTTTATTGGAAGCCTCTCTCTGTGCCGCTGCTTTTGCTGCGTTAGCTGATTCCCTGCTCTGGTCAAGTGTCAGCTCATCAAGCTGGTCGTCGTTCTCTGCGTAAGAAATATTTACATCTGTATGTCCAAAATGATTTGCTGCGAATACGCCGCCGATCACTGATCCCGTTCCTAATGTCATTGAAAGTGCTACCATTGCTGCTGCGAATGTTATTCTTTTCATACTCTTTCTCCTGTTTGATCTTTATCTGTTGTGTTCTATCCCCTTTGGGATGGTTATAATATAACTCCTGCCTTTAAACATAAACCCCAAAGTTTTATGACCCTGTATTAAGTATCATTACCCTAACCTTAACGAAACCGGGGACGGAGACGAGTTCCGCTTTTCCGGAACGAAATTGGGGACGGAGGTTCGTTTCACTTGCAAAGCAATGTGAAACGAACCTCCGTCCCCGGTTTCATTCTGTATAGTGGATAATTGCGTGCTTCATGACGAGGCTTGCCGCTCTTCGGTGGAGAAAGTCTTTGCGAAGGTCTTCCGCAGGGACTCTTTCCTTGAGTACAGATACCGGCATGCCATGTTCGATGCACATATTCTGATATTGTTCTTCGATCATTTCATCGGTGCATTCATAGCCCTCTATCTCAGCGATCCGAAGGAGCGCCATATCCAGTCTGACCTGTTTTTCCGCCACTTCTCTTACCTGTTTGCGAAGCTCTTCCATTGAACCTCCCTGACTTTCGAGCAGGGAGTCAAGGCTTACACCCTGCTGAAGCAGATTCATGCGGATCTTTGTAATCTGACGATCGATCGCTTTTTCTATATCCTTCTCAGAAGGTTTCGCATCAGAATTATTGACGATCACTTCCATAACAGCAGTCTGCGCGGAAGCTTCCGCCTCCTGAACCGCCTGTTCAGCCAAGGCCTGGCGAAAATATTCCCTGAGGTCATCCGGCGTTTCTACGTCCGGAAGCTCAAATGCCTTTACAAATTCATCATTCAATTCCGCCGGTTTATCCTCGAATATCTGATGGACAGTTACTTTGAAAACCACATCTGCCCCTGCCAGATCCTCCGCCTGATAGTTTTCCGGAAATGTAAGGTTCAGATCTCTGGTCTCACCTTTTTTCATTCCTATCATCTGCTCCTCGAAACCGGGTATAAAACTATGAGAACCGATCCCAAGTTCAAAATTCTCACCTTTTCCGCCCTCGAAGGCAGCTCCGTCTTTGAACCCTTCAAAATCTATAGTCGTGACATCACCGTCTGAAACGGGGCCGTCCTTTTCCTGTTTTACAGGATATTGCAGGAGCAGCTGTTGCAGCTGATTCTCCACGTCCTCATCTGTTACCGGGACTTTTGGCACCGTAACTTCTATTTCCTTATATTTCCCTACGTTGACTGCCATCATTTCCTCCTTCTTTATAATAAAAAATAATCTGGCAATTGCGAACCCCCTTGCATTCGGGAAATTGTGTGACGATTCAAACGGCTTCCGCGCAAAGAACTTCTATGTATTCACTGCATCTGCTGCTAATATTCGGGAAAACATAAACTCGCTGCGCCGAGGCAATATGATTTCTGCTCATACAGCAGATTCCGTTCATGCAGAAGTTCTAATGCTTGTGCAGATTGTTTG
>OCVV012835351.1_pt1 | contig 22693 bp, 17 predicted proteins | sample 1539721 | NCBI WGS metagenome assembly OCVV01 (sample SAMN02144230, study PRJEB22623) | gut metagenome | biome: sheep rumen | host: Ovis aries | place: New Zealand
TAAAATGGCAAAAATGAATTTTGGTGGCGTTATCGAAGAGGTAATGACACGTGAAGAGTTCCCATTGGAGAAAGCTCGTGAAGTATTGAAAAACGAGACTATCGCCGTTTTGGGTTATGGTGTTCAGGGTCCAGGTCAGGCATGTAACCTTCGTGACAATGGCTTCAACGTCATCGTTGGTCAGCGTCAGGGCAAGACTTACGACAAGGCAGTTGCTGACGGATGGGTGCCTGGTGAAACTCTCTTCTCATTGGAAGAGGCTGCTGAAAAGGGTACAATTGTTTGTCTTCTCCTTTCGGATGCCGCTCAGATGCAACTTTGGCCATCCATCAAGCCTCATCTCACAGCTGGCAAGACTCTCTATTTCTCTCATGGTTTTGCAATCACTTGGAATGACCGCACAGGTGTGGTACCACCAAAGGATATTGATGTTATCATGGTGGCTCCAAAGGGTTCTGGTACTTCGCTTCGTACCATGTTCCTTGAAGGTCGTGGCTTGAATTCTTCATACGCTGTTTATCAGGATGCTTCGGGTCATGCACTTGAGAAGGTACTTGCTTTCGGTATTGGTATTGGTTCGGGCTATTTGTTTGAAACCACTTTCAAGCGTGAAGCTACTTCCGACCTCACTGGTGAGCGTGGTTCTTTGATGGGTGCTATTCAGGGATTGCTCCTTGCACAGTATGAAGTGCTCCGTGAGAATGGTCACACACCATCAGAGGCTTTCAATGAAACTGTTGAAGAGTTGACTCAGTCGCTCATGCCTCTCTTCGCAAAGAATGGTATGGACTGGATGTATGCAAACTGCTCTACCACTGCTCAGCGTGGTGCTCTCGACTGGATGGGTCCTTTCCACGATGCTATCAAGCCTGTGGTTGAAAAGCTCTATCACAGTGTGGTAACAGGTAATGAAGCTCAGATTTCTATCGATGCCAACTCCAAGCCAGACTATCGCGTAGGTCTTGAGAAAGAGCTCAAAGCATTGCGCGAGAGCGAAATGTGGCGCACAGGAGAAGTGGTTCGCAAGCTTCGTCCTGAAAACGACTAATCGAATTACATAGAAAAAATAAGTGAAGGAGAATGTGTCTTGGATTGATACATTCTCTTTTCTTTCCATTTGAAACTAATATAAAATATAAGGTCTGAGGTCACTTTAACTTTTGCCCTTTAACTTATCTTACTTTCACTCCATTATGAAAAGAATTCAACTAACTATCTTGTCGTTGCTTGTTTGCTTATTTGCAAGCGCACAGCAGAAAGTGTATTTCACCAAAGAGATAACGCCTGAGTCGCTGGTGAAAATCTATGAAGCTCTTGGCGTGCAACCAAAAGGCAGGGTTGCCGTGAAAATCAGTACAGGAGAGAGTGGGGGACACAACTATCTCAAGCCCACGCTTATTCGTAACCTTGTGGAAAAGGTAAACGGAACGATTGTGGAATGTTGCACTGCTTACGGAGGAAGTCGTCAGGACGTAAGCAAGCATTGGGCTACTATCCACGAGCATGGATTTGACAGTATTTTTGCTGTTGACATTATGGACGAATATGGACAAATGCGTATTCCTGTGAAAGACCGAAAACATATCAAATACGACATCGTGGGTGATCACTTGGCAAACTATGATTTCATGATTAACTTGGCTCATTTCAAAGGCCATGCCATGGGTGGTTTTGGCGGTGTTCTGAAAAATGCTTCGATTGGCGTGGCAAGCACTGCGGGCAAGGCATATATTCATTCGGCTGGCAAGACGGATGATGCATCGAAAGCATGGTCTCGTGAATATCTCGCTGCTGGTCCAACTCAGGATTCCTTCTTGGAATCGATGGCAGCAGCTGCGCAAGCCGTTCATAACTACATGCAGGGAGGTGTCGTCTATATCAATGTGCTGAATAATATGAGTGTGGATTGCGACTGTGATTCACATCCTGCTGATCCAAAACTGAAGGACATGGGAATCATGGCAAGTCTCGATCCTGTAGCACTCGACCAAGCTGCACTTGACATGGTATTTAATCATGTTGCCAGCCCTGGTGACGACAATAAGCCTTTGATTGAGCGCATCAATCGTCAGCATGGCACTTACATTACCGACTATGCTGAGAAAATTGGTTTAGGAAGCAAAAAATACAAACTCATCAATTTGGATAAATAAATCCAAGTAATGTCAAAAAGCAAAATAGGGGACAAACTCAAAGTGCGTCTCCTGTTTTCATTTACTGCTGAAGGTATTCTGCCAACATTTCTGCACAGCGTTCTCCGTCAATACCTGCTGAAACAATGCCACCAGCATAGCCTGCTCCTTCACCACAAGGGAAGAGTCCTTGCACTCGGATATGCTGGAATGTTTCTCGGTTGCGAAGAATGCGAACAGGGGAACTGGTGCGGGTTTCCACTCCAATCATTGTGGCTTCGTTCGTAAGAAAGCCATGAGAGGATTTTCCAAAGTTCAGAAATCCTTGTTTCAAGCGAGAAGTGATGAACGACGGCATCCAAAAGTGCATGGGGGTGGAGATAAGTCCTGCTGCGTAGGATGTTGTGGGAAGGTCGTATGAGAGATGACGATTGACAAAATCTGCCATTCGTTGGGCTGGAGCTGTCTGACGACGATTTCCCTGTATCCATGCAATACGCTCCAAGTGTTCTTGAAATTCCATCATGGCAAGAGGAGAATGCACATCAGGAATTGTTCCTTTGTCAAGGAGTGAAGGATTGCTGAGATCCTCGACATGTAGTTCGACCACCATTCCGCTATTGCTCCAAGGTGAATTGCGTAAGGAAGGCGACATGCCGTTCACCACCATTTGCTCTGGTCCACTGGCTGCTGGAACGACAATACCTCCAGGACACATGCAAAAGCTATAGACTCCTCGGCCATCCACTTGTGAGACAAAAGAATACTCGGCTGTTGGCAGATATTTCCCTTTACCGTTTTTGTTGTGGTATTGGATTTTGTCGATGAGCTCTGCTGGATGCTCCAAACGCACACCTACCGCCAGGTCTTTGGCTTCGATGTCGATGTGATGGGTATGGAGCCAACGATATACATCACGGGCAGAATGTCCAGTGGCAAGGATGATGGCACGTGCATTCATCTCGCCCGTAACTGGAAGAGAACTCGATTCATCTGCACACTCATATCGGATTCCTTTTACTTTTTCACCATCCATCAGTATATCGGTCATTTTCGTTTGGAAATGCACTTCACCTCCACAGCGAATGATGGTGTTTCGCATGGCTTCAATGACACGAGGCAATTTGTCGGTACCGATGTGTGGATGTGCATCTATCAAAATAGAAGTGGATGCTCCGTGTTGGCAGAACACATTGAGTATTTTGTCAACATTGCCACGTTTTTTGCTGCGCGTGTAGAGTTTTCCATCAGAAAAAGCTCCAGCTCCTCCTTCGCCGAAACTATAGTTTGATTCGGGATTGACCATGTGTTCACGTGATATTTTTGCAATGTCTTTTCTCCGAGTGTGAACGTCTTTTCCTCGTTCCACGACGATAGGTCGTATTCCTAATTCAATGAGACGAAGGGCTGCAAACAATCCACCAGGACCTGCACCAACAACGATGGCTTCGGTGCGTCCTTCCACATTTTGGTATTCGGTTCTGATAAATTCCTCATCTTCGGGTTTCTCATTTAGATAGACCCTCACATTCAGATTGACATAGATGGTGCGCTGACGAGCATCAATACTGCGTTTCAGCACTCTGATGTGAGTGATGTCTTTTGGGTTGATGCCTTTGTCTGTAATGAGAAAACGTGCAATGAATGTTTCATTTGCTGCCTGTTCTGGTAGAATTCTGATTTGATATTCTTGAATCATATAGGGATTTTCGAATTAGAGAATTGACGATATACCGATTTGTTGATGCAAAGTTAAGTTTTTTATTTTGATAATTTGGTAATGAGGAGAATTCTTTCTATTTTTGTGAAATAGTTTATTGTCATTTAATCATAGAATTCATGAAAGAAGTCGTAGGTTTTCTTCGTCAACTTCAGGCGAATAACAATAGGGAATGGTTCATCGAGCACAAGGCAGACTATCAATCTGCATTGGCGATATTCAGTGCTTTTGGAGAAGAGTTGATTCAACGTGTTGGGGCTTTTGACCCTTCGGTGCAAGGATTAACACTGAAAGATTGCACCTTCCGCATTTATAGAGATTTGCGTTTTTCAAAAGATAAATCGCCTTATAAAACCCATTTCGGCATCTACATTTGTAAAGGTGGTAAGAAATCTGGGTATTCAGGCTATTATTTTCACGTAGCAGCAGGTGGTAGAAATGAAGGTGTTATGTCTTCGCATGTGTTGGCTGTAGGCGATTATTGTTTTGATGCTCGTGTCTTAAAGACTCTGCGTGAGGATATTCAGAATGGGGATGGCGACTTTGATGATATTGTCAGAAAACAGTTGGATGCTCGTTTGCAGTTTAGTGATGAAGATAAGTTGAAGAGGGTGCCACAAGGATTTCCAGCCGACTCACCTTGGGCGGAGTATCTGAAGTTGAAGGTCTTCTGTCCTTATTTCGAACCTGATGATAGATTTATTTTCGACAAGCATGTATGTGAACATGTTGCTGACATATTCCAAACCGCCAAGCCTTTCTTGGATTATCTGAACCGTGCCATTGATTATGTGAGGGAAGAGATGTGATATAGGACATGGCAAAAGAATTTCCATGAATGATAGTGATGAAATAAAAAACCTTCTGCAGCCCATTGCAGAAGGTTTTTTAATTGATAAAGAGAGCCAATATTAGAAATCTGCTGTCTTAGGAGTACGTGGGAAAGGAATGACATCGCGGATGTTCTGCATACCTGTTACGAACAGGATGAGACGCTCGAATCCCAGTCCGAAACCACCATGAGGACATGTACCAAACTTGCGAGTATCGAGATACCACCACATGTCTTTCATTGGAATCTTACGTTCTTCGATTTCATTCATCAGCTTGTCGTAGTTCTCTTCACGAACAGAGCCACCGATGATTTCACCAATTTGAGGGAACAGCACATCTGTGCCTTGAACCGTCTTGCCATCCTCGTTTATCTTCATATAGAAGGCTTTGATTTCCTTTGGATAGTCAGTCATAATAACAGGCTTCTTGAAGTGTTCCTCCACGAGATAGCGTTCATGCTCGCTGGCGAGGTCGCATCCCCAATAGACAGGGAACTCGAATTTCTTCTTTCCGCTGGCAATGGCTTCTTCCAGAATCTTGATTCCTTCAGTGTAAGGCAGACGAACAAAGTCGGTGCTAACCACAGAATTGAGTCGCTCAAGGAGAGTTTTGTCAATCATTTTATTGAGGAAAGCAAGGTCGTCCTGGCAGTTGTCGAGTGCCCACTGCACACAGTATTTGATGAATTCCTCTTCGAGGTCCATCAGGTCCTGCATGTCGATGAATGCAACTTCTGGCTCTATCATCCAGAATTCAGCCAAGTGGCGAGGGGTGTTGGAATTCTCAGCACGGAATGTTGGACCAAAGGTGTAGATTTGTCCAAGCGCAGTTGCTCCTAATTCACCTTCGAGCTGTCCACTGACGGTAAGCGATGTGCTCTTTCCGAAGAAGTCATCGTCGTAGATAATACTTCCGTTTTCGTCCTTCTTTAAGTCATAGAGGTTCTTGGTAGTCACTTGGAACATCTGGCCTGCACCTTCGCAGTCGCTGGCTGTGATGATTGGAGAGTGGAAATAGAAGAATCCTCTGTCGTGGAAGAACTTGTGAATAGCAATAGCCATGTTGTGGCGAATGCGGAAAACTGCTCCAAATGTGTTGGTACGCAGACGGAGGTGAGCAAATTGACGCATGTACTCGAAACTCTGTCCTTTCTTCTGCATTGGGTAGTCGTTAGGGCATGTGCCAAGCACTTCTATTTCTGTTGCTTGTATTTCGCTTGCCTGGCCTTCGCCTGGACTTTTCACAAGTTCACCATTCACGCTGATGCAAGCTCCTGTTGTGATGAGCTTGAACATCTCTTCATCGAACTTTTCAACATCGGCAACAATCTGCACATTCTTGATGGTAGAGCCATCATTGAGTGCTATGAAGTTAACATTCTTGGAACCACGCTTTGAGCGTACCCAACCTTTTACATTCACAATTGTGCCATAATCCTCGCACTTGAGGATATCCACTATTTTTGTTCTACGAATTTTTTCCATTTTTCCATTTTATCTTTTTATTCAAAAGAACCCATGTGGAGCATAGCAACTTCCTGCTCTGTCAGATAGCGCCAATCACCACGCTTGAGTCCCTTCTTGGTCAGACCTGCGAACATCACACGGTCGAGCTTCAATACACGGTAACCCAACGATTCGAAGATGCGGCGCACGATGCGGTTCTTTCCAGAGTGTATTTCAATGCCCACTTGCTTTTTGTCAGTATCCGAAGCATAGCTAATGGCATCTGCATGTACCTCGCCATCTTCCAGTGTGATACCATCTGCAATCTGCTTCAAGTCGGCAGCCGTTGCGTTGTGGTCGAGATATACATGGTAGATTTTCTTTTTGAGGAACTTAGGGTGAGTGAGCTTGCTTGCCAAATCACCATCGTTAGTGAAAAGAAGTACACCTGTTGTGTTGCGGTCGAGTCGGCCCACTGGGTAGATTCTTTCACGACACGCATCCTTCACAAGTTCCATCACAGTCTTGCGCTGCTGAGGATCGTCGCTTGTGGTCACATAGTCCTTTGGCTTATTGAGGATGACGTACACCTTCTTTTCGAGTGTCACGAGCTGGTCGTGGAAGTGGATGGTGTCAGTGCGCTGCACCTTTGAGCCGAGTTCTGTAACGACCTCACCGTTTACTTTCACCACGCCTGCCTGAATGAACTGGTCAGCCTCACGACGTGAACATACTCCTGCATTAGCAAGGAACTTGTTCAAGCGGATTGGTGCATCTGGATCTTCAATATACTCTTTATATTCGATACGTTTTTTCTGAGAATATTTGGCATTTGGATTATAGCCGCCACCTCTTTGCTTGAAGCCTTGGTTGCGCTGGTTGTTGTAACCGCCGCCAAATCCGCCACGTTGGTTGTTGTAGCCACCTCCGCGCTGGTTGTTATAACCGCCACCGCGTTGGTTGTTGTATCTGCCGCCTCCACGTTGGTTGTTGTAGCCACCTCCGCGCTGGCCTCCGAAATTGCCACCACGCTGGTTGTTATAGCCGCCACCATTGTTGTAGCCACCACGCTGGTTGTAGCCACCACCTTCGCTATTGCCTTGGCGATAGCCCTGTGAGAAGCTGTTTTGGCGTGGACGGTATCCACCTTGGTCGTCGTAATTGTTTCCTCCAAAACCGTTGCGGTTGTTGTAAGGACGCTGTCCATATCCGCCGTTGTTGCCACTGCTTCTGCCAAATCCCTCTGGGCGGAAACCTTGTTGATTGTTGTTACTGTTGTATCCACGTTCTGAACTGTTGAAACGTGGACGTCGTGGACGTTCGCCATTTCCACCATTAGTGCTGAAACGAGGACGCTGTCCTCCGTTGCTTTCACGGTTGAATGAGCGATAACCTTCACGACCACCCTCATTTTCATTTTTTTCTGCAGAAGAATTGTTGTCCTGCCATTCGTCTAATTCACTCATAGTCTTTTAAATGTTTTTTTGTACATGAAATAATAAATGATAATAAAATTATTTAGTTAAACACATTCCGCCATCCTCTCGGATGGAAAAAGTAATTTAATAAAAATTTTTTATTTCAATTGGTTGATTGTAAACTGTTTTGGTTCTGGTTTCACATCAAGTGTGCTGATGTTCTGTCACTGACTAAACACCCGTGTAGCTGTGTGGGGTGATTTGTCGCAATTCTGCCTTCACACTTTCTGGCACCTCAAGTCCTTCAATAAAATGATGGATGCTCTCCTCTGTGATTGCAGAATTGGTGCGAGTCAATGCTTTGAGTGCTTCGTATGGATGTGGATAAGCCTCGCGTCGCAAGATGGTTTGAATAGCTTCAGCGCACACAGCCCAGCAGTTGTCCAAATCGCGGTTGATGGCATCTTCATTCAAGAGCAGCTTACGCAGTCCCTTCAGCGTGCTCTGAATGGAAATGAGCGTATGTCCCATTGGTACACCCACATTGCGCAGCACCGTTGAGTCTGTCAAGTCGCGCTGCAAGCGGCTCACAGGAAGTTTTTGTGCCAAATGAGCTAAGATGGCATTTGCTATGCCGAGGTTACCTTCCGAGTTCTCAAAGTCGATAGGATTCACCTTGTGTGGCATGGCACTTGAACCTACCTCACCTGCCTTGATTTTCTGCTTGAAGTATTCCATTGAGACGTACATCCAGAAGTCGCGGTCCAAGTCGATGATGATGGTGTTGATGCGTCGCATGGCATCGAAAATAGCTCCCAAATTGTCGTAGTTGGAAATCTGAGTAGTCCATTGTTCACGCTCCAGCCCCAGCTTCTCGCTGACGAAACGATTGCCAAACGCTTTCCAGTCATATTGTGGGTAAGCCACATGATGCGCATTGTAGTTGCCTGTAGCTCCACCGAATTTAGCAGTTATTTTGCAAGCCTTCAGTTGTTGCAATTGTTCAGTCAGACGATATACGTACACCATCACTTCTTTGCCCAGGCGGGTAGGGGAAGCGGGCTGTCCGTGTGTCTTTGCAAGCATTGGAATGTCTTTCCATTCCTCAGCGTATGTCTCCAACTGCTCAATCAGTTCTTCCAACAGAGGTTCATACACTTCGTTCAGTGCATCCTTGATAGAAAGAGGAATGGACGTGTTGTTGATGTCCTGGCTTGTCAATCCAAAATGTATAAATTCCTTATACTCATCGAAGTTGCCGATTTTGTCAAGTTCTTCCTTGATGAAGTATTCCACAGCCTTCACGTCGTGGTTAGTCACCTTCTCTATATCCTTCACGCGCTGAGCATCCTCCTCCGAGAAGTTACGGTAAATGTCGCGCAGCGTTTCGAAAAGAGCATGGTCAAACGATTCCAACTGAGGCAGTGGAAGTTCACAGAGCGTAATAAAGTATTCGATTTCTACCCTTACACGATACTTTATCAGAGCATATTCTGAAAAGTAAGATGCCAATTCCTGTGTTTTGCTTCTGTATCGGCCATCAATAGGTGAAACAGCCGTGAGTGCGTTCAATTCCATTTTCTTATGATATAATAACTGATGAAAACGACAACATAAGTGAAAAGTGTAAAGTGAAAAATGCCATCCGGCATGTTCATGAAATATTCATTTTTTTGTATTTCACTTTTCTCTTAAAAGCCATCCTGATAGCGAATGTTGTTTTTTGTATTCGTAGGGCGTTGCTTTCTTCTTTCAATAATTGCTAAACTCCTTCTAACGGTGTTTTGTTATTTCTACATGCAAAAATAATTCTTTTTTTGCAATAATCGGTGTCGTAGCAAGAAAAACTTCTCTGCTTGGTGTCTTTTTTATGACTTTTTAAGTTTCTTCTCCATTGCAGGTATGCGAAAAGCCGTATAAAGCTCGAAAACGACAAAGATGGAAAACGGCATTAACCATAACGAGGAGCGATAATAAACGGGGTGAGTTAATCCCCAAAAAGAGTAATAGCCGTTAGGCATATTGATGAGGACGGCTGCCAGAAGCAGGACGATGACACCGAACATGCGCTGACGATACAACCGACGAAGCTGGAAGTCGATGCTCTTGTCCATCGATATGGCATAATCTCCATTCTCTCCCATAATCCTACCGATGGCAAACACCACGGCACCAATGGCAAGACCCCAACCCGACCACTGAGGCTGAAAGAGCCACGTGGCTGTGCAGATGAGCACGACAATCTCGCCAATCTGTGCGGCTAAAAGTAGTGTTTTGCTCTGCGTGTGGTTTTCTTTACTCATGTGTTTAATAAGTTAAAAGTTAATAGTTAAAGCCCCCCAGCTCCCCCAAGGGGGAGTGAATAACCATCCAAACGGCTTCTCCTCCCCTTGGGGAGGTTGGGAGGGGCTACTTTCCACTTTCCATGAATCCCTTAAAATCCCTGATTCACTTTTTATTCATCCTCGATGATGAACACATCCTCATCGGCGGTTTTCATGAAGTACTGCTCTCGTGCCACCTTTCTAACAGCCTCTGGATCCTTCTTCAGTCGCTCAAGTTCCTTGTTGTCTTCTTCGAATTTTTGCTTCTGCTCATTGATTTTAGTTTCCAGTTCAGCAATCTCTACCTTTCTCTTATAGCGTTCGCGCAAGCAATGTTCGCCGATAAAACCAATCAACGCAATAAAAATGCCCAATGCTACGATGTACTTGATGGCATATTTGAATTTGGAATAATAATATTTCAGTGTCTGATTCATAGGTCGTGTCAAAAGTGTTTGGTGTGTGAATTTGTTCTGAGTTCGTTTGTCGTGTGCGTAGAGACGTAATTCAATAGTGAGTATGCAAAAATGTTCTTATATAATTAAAAATAGGACTGAAACTAACATCATAGTCTCAATCCTACGCTGAAGTTGAGTGGGCGTTGACGGATTCGAACCGCCGACCCTCTGCTTGTAAGGCAGATGCTCTGAACCAGCTGAGCTAAACGCCCTTATTTTTAATGGTTATGCAAATTTACGTAGTTTTTTTGACATAGCAAGTGTTTCAACCGATTTTTTTCCGTTTTTCATCTGCAAATGTTGCATAATGCTAAAAATGCTCGTCAAAATGTTTAAGAAAATCTAAATCGTTTTGTGGGTTGACGTGGAAATCGTACTTTTGCGTCACTTTATAAAAACAGAGAAAAGGAAATGAAAAGTTTAATATATTCCATTGTTTCATTGTCGTTTCTGCTCACAGCCTGCGCCGAACAGTATTCCGTGGTAGGTTCCTCGGCAGAAACGCTCCTCGATGGGCAAATGGCTTATATCAAGACGTTGGACAACAATGTCTATCAGGTGCTGGACTCGTGCGAAGTTCTGCATGGACAGTTCCGCATGTCGGGACAACTCGATTCGCCTATGTATGTCAATGTTTTCATGGGTGAGAACAATTTCATTCCTATAGTCCTTGAGAAAGGCGTGGTGCAAATTGACATTGCCAATTCGCAAATCAAGATTGCCGGCACTCCACTCAACGACAAACTCTATCGCTTTCTCACTTCCCGCGACTCTTTGGCAATGCTACGTGCCGAACTGCCCAAGCGAGAGAGCCAGATGTATATAGATGGTTACTCTCAGGATGAAATCATCGACGAGTTGTCAGCAGCAGAAATGGAATACGGACATGCCCAGGATAAGCTCGAAACCCAGTTCATCAAGGACAATTACGACAACGTGTTAGGTACCACCTGGTTCATCCAGCTTTGCAATCAGGCTTACTCCATTTTTGGACATCCCACCACTACTCCTCAAATTGACGAGCTTTACTTCAATGCGCCCGAATCTTTCAAGAACAACAAGGAGGTGAAGGATTACATGCGTCGATGCGAGGAAGGAGGAAAATGATGAGGATTGAATGATGTAAGAACACAAAATAATTCAGAGCGATGCACGATGATGTATCGCTTTTTTTGTCATGCATGTTTCCACCATCTGAAGCGCTGGGGATGTTTCCACACGCGATTGGGGCACGACTCATACGCGATTGGGGCACGACAGTTACGCGATAGGGGATGTACTCTTACGCGATAGGGGATTTACTTTTGGTGGGTACAAAAGAAAGAGCGGAGAGTCCCTTGCTGGTGATTCTCCACTCTTTATTCTCGGTTTTTTATCTATATTTGTTCGAATTATCCGTTCATGCTGAGGAGCAGTTCTTCGTTGCTGTGGGTGGTTTCCATATAGCGTTTCATCAAGTCCATAGCTTCCATGGATGTCATGTCGGCTATGTGCTTGCGGAGAATCCACATGCGGTTGACGGTTGTCTGATCCTGAAGGAGGTCGTCGCGACGAGTGGATGAAGCAACGAGGTTGACAGCAGGGAAGACGCGCTTGTTGGAGAGTGTGCGGTCGAGCTGAAGCTCCATGTTGCCTGTTCCCTTGAACTCTTCGAAAATCACTTCGTCCATCTTAGAACCCGTGTCAATGAGGGCTGTGGCAACGATGGTGAGGGAACCACCACCTTCGATGTTGCGGGCGGCACCAAAGAAACGCTTTGGTTTCTGGAGTGCGTTGGCATCCACACCTCCCGAAAGCACTTTGCCTGATGCTGGGCTGACCGTGTTGTAAGCTCGTGCCAAACGTGTGATGGAGTCGAGGAAAATGACGACATCGTGTCCACACTCTACCATGCGTTTTGCCTTTTCGAGTACGAGTCCTGCGATTTTTACATGGTTCTCGGCTGGAGCATCGAATGTGGAAGCTACAACTTCTGCATTGACGGTGCGTGCCATGTCGGTTACTTCCTCAGGGCGTTCGTCGATGAGCAACATGATGAGGTATGCTTCTGGGTGGTTGCGGGCAATGGAGTTGGCGATGTCCTTCATGAGGAGTGTCTTACCAGTCTTTGGTTGGGCAACAATGAGGGCACGCTGTCCTTTTCCTATAGGAGTGAAGAGGTCAACAATGCGTGACGACTGGCTGTCGTTGCCATCGCCTCGGCATAGGTTATATTTCTCGTTAGGGAAAAGCGGTGTGAGGAATTCGAAGGAGACGCGGTCGCGCACCACTGAAGGGTCACATCCGTTTATTTTTATGATGTTCACCAATACGAAGAATTTTTCACTGTCTTTTGGAGGGCGAACAGTGCCTTCGATGACATCACCTGTCTTCAGGCCGTAATGTTTGATTTGTGCTTGGTTGACATAAACGTCATCGGGAGAAGCCAGATAGTTGTAGTCGGATGAGCGAAGGAATCCATAGCTGTCGATGATTTCGAGTACGCCAGTGACGGTGATGATATTGCTAAAGTCGTATGCCTTCTGCTTGGCAATAGGTTCAACCGTTTTGTTGGTTGTTTCGATTCGATTCGTGCTGACAACGGGTTGTACGTGGTCGAAATGCTTGAAGAATGCCAAAGGACTGCGTCCTGTGACAGATTCCTCTGAAGGAATATCCTCCAGAATGATGAAGTCTTCACCGTCTTCCTCTTCAGCTGGGAATAGGTGGTTTTCTTGGTTTGAGTTTGTGTTCATGTCTTTTTCATTTTTTTCCACAGCTTCTTCGCTTCTCTCTGCTTCTTGCTGCTGGGAGGCTGATGCTGTCTGGGTGACAGGGGCTGTGGCAGTGGCAGCATCTTCGTCCACATTTTTCATTTCTTCGATGATGAAGTCGGATTCTGCCTCGTTGTTATCCTTGTTTGTGTTTTCTGTGAATAGGGATGGCTCTTCTTGTGCGGCTTCAGGCTGCGCAAGAGCTACTGGTTCTGCGTCCTCGGTCTGTGTCTTTTTGCTCTTAGTGCTTGTCTTTTTTGTTTTCTTCTTAGGAGCGTTGTCAACGGAAGCGTTGTTCGATGCTTCGAGGCTTTCTTGTGCTGCAGCTTTTTCGTTCTCTTGTGTTTGTGCCATCAATGCTTTCTCTTCGTCGGAGAGAGAACCGAAAAGTGAACCGTCCACGCTTCTCATGACGGTCTTATCTACTTTCTTGGCTTTCTCTTGATTGGCTGTATAGACGCGATCCACTTTTTGGATTCGGGTACGCTTGCGTGTGGCGGTTGATTTTGTGGTACTCTTCTCGGCAGCGGCTTTTGCCTGTTCTTCCAGGATTTCGTACACAAGGTCAATCTCGCTCATGCCATTGCTGTTGATGTCGTATTCAGCAGCAATGCCACGCAATTCGTCCAAGGTCTTGCCTGTGAGTTGTTCTTTGTTATACTGTTGCATATAGATTTATGATAATTATTAATTTCGAATGGAATGTGAGAATGAATCAGTCTTTCTCTTTTGAACCTCCTTCCGTGTTCAAGCATACACACATACGGATGGTTTGTGTCTGCATGGGTGCAGGCTTATGTGGTTCAGTTCTTTTGGAACAAGAACTTATTTCGTTCAGATAGTTTTTGTTGAAATATGAATAGATGAAATGTGAAATACTATGGAATGTAATTGTTATCCCCCATCTTCGTCTGCATTGTTCTTCGTTTGAGCTTGCTGCTCAGTTGGTTGAATTGCACGTTTTGCTCCCTTTTGCTGAAGCATGTATGTGCATGATGATGACTTGAAAGACGAAGTTTTGAATTGGGTTAATAGTATTTTGGGAATGCTTTACATAATTCTTCCCAAAAGAATTTTCTCTAAAAACAATGCAAAAGTACGCTTTTCCCGTGAAACTACCAAAGGAAACAATAGAAAAATGAGATATTTTTATCAGAAGAATTGTTTTAAGGAGTTCTATAAATTTTGTTGTTATTATTTTTCTATATTGGTAGAATTCTATTTTGGTTGCTTTTCACAAGCTTTTGTTGATGGAGTCAATGTAATCCAGGACTTCGTCTCTGCCCAGTTTGGATGTGGCACTGGTGATGAAATGCGGAGGAAGTTCCTCCCAACTGCTTTCGAGTTCTTTCAGGTAGCTGCTGACATTACGCTGAATGTTTTGACGAGAAATCTTGTCTGCTTTCGTGAAGATGATGGCAAAGGGAATGCCATTCTCTCCGAGGAACTGGAGGAATTGAAGGTCCTTCTGCTGGGGCTCATGGCGTATGTCAATCAGGACAAAAAGGCAGGTGAGCTGCTTGCGGTCGAGCACATAGTGGCTGATAAGATTCCATAGCTTGTCCATCTCGCGCTTCCCTCGCAGGGCAAAACCGTAGCCTGGCAAATCCACCAAATACCACTCCTTGTTGATAAGAAAATGGTTGACGAGCATGGTTTTTCCTGGTGTGGAGGATGTCATTGCCAATTTGTTTCTGCCAGTAAGCATGTTGATGAGGCTTGATTTGCCAACGTTCGACCTGCCGATAAATGCGTATTCGGGAAGGTCGGTTTGTGGGCACATGTCTGCTCTTGGACTACTGCATTGAAATTCTGCTGAGTTGATGGTCATACCTTTATTTATAATATAAAATGAATTTTTTATAACTGTTGGTGGAAAATTGGGGCTATTCGATTTCGCTGAGTTCGAGCCATCGCATTTCTTTCTCGTTGAGTTCTTCGGTCAGAATTGGCAATCGCTTCGACATGCTGGTGATTTGCTCAACGCTGAGTTTTCCACTGCTTAATCCCGCTTCGATTTCTTTCTTTTCAGCTTCAAGTTGGGCTATGTCCTTGTCGAGCTGCTCCAGTTCCTTTCGTTCCTTGAAACTGAGTTTCCGCTTCCGTTGAGACCCATCCCTGTTCATGCCCTTCTGTTCAGACGTGGTTTCCGTTGCTGTACTTGTCTTCTTCTCGTTGGACGAGGCGTTGAGTTTTTCTTCTTTCAGCAGTCGATAGTCGCGATAATTGCCTGGAAAATCTTTCACGATGCCGTCTCCTTCGAACACGAGTATGTGGTCAACTATCTTATCCATGAAATAGCGGTCGTGACTCACAACGATGAAACATCCCTTGAACTTCGACAAATAGTCTTCGAGGATTTGCAAAGTGATGATGTCGAGGTCGTTGGTCGGCTCATCGAGAATGAGAAAGTTAGGAGCTTTCATCAGCACTGTGCAGAGGTAGAGACGACGTTTCTCACCTCCGCTCAATTTGCCGACGTAGTTGTATTGCTGCTCTGGTTCGAAAAGAAAATGCTGAAGAAACTGACTGGCAGAAAGGCGTTGCCCATTGCCCATGTCAACCACTTCGGCAATGTCGCGAACCACATCAATGACCTTGGCTTCATCTCGAAAACATATTCCCTCCTGGCTGTAATAGCCGAAGCGGACGGTTTCACCAACATCGAAATGTCCTTCATCGGGAGTGAGTTCGTCCAGAAGTAGTTTGATGAAAGTGGATTTGCCTGTTCCGTTGTTTCCCACGATGCCCATTTTCTCATAGCGGGAGAAACTGTAGTTGAAGTCCTTCAGGATGGTTTTCTCTCCAAAGGATTTGGACACGTGCTCTGCAATGAAAATTTTCGAGCCGATGTATCTGTTGCCCATTTCCAACCGCATGTTTTGGTCGTCAATGCGCTTCTTGGCAATTTTCTCTAATTTGTAGAAAGCCTCTTCACGGTAACGAGCCTTATGTCCTCGTGCCTGTGGCATGCGCCGCATCCATTCGAGTTCCGTGCGATAGAGGTTGTTCGCTCTGATGATTTCCTCACGGGTTTGGTCGATGCGTTCTTGGCGTTTCTGCAAGTAGTAGGAATAGTTGCCTTCGTAACGGTAGATGGTGGAGTCGTCCATTTCGATGATGGAGTTGCACACGTGGTCGAGAAAATAGCGGTCGTGAGTCACCATGAGCAGGCTGGCTGTGGTGCGACTTAAATAGGTTTCCAGCCATTCAATCATTTCTACATCGAGGTGGTTTGTTGGCTCATCGAGAATCAGCAAGTCGGGTTCATTCTCCAATACACGTGCCAATGCTACGCGTTTCACCATTCCTCCTGACAGTTGCTTCATCTTCTGGTCCATATCCGTGATTTTGAGCTGGGTGAGAATTTGCTTGGTGCGAAGTTCATTGGCATGTCCCAGACAGATTTCACCTACAGTCAATTCACCATCGAAAGATGGAGTTTGCTGCAAATATGCCATCTTGATGTCGTTCCGAAAAATCATCTTGCCGCCATCGTGGCTGTCCAATCCTGCGATGATGCTCAGAAGGGTTGATTTTCCTGTACCGTTCTTGGCGATGAGTCCGATATGCTCTCTTTCGCCGACAGTGAATGATATGTCATGAAACAGGACTCTGGCGCCAATTCGTTTCGTCAGTCCCAACACTTCAAGATATGGATTAACCGTTGCCATGATGCTGTGGAGAATTTTTAATGACCGCAAAGATATGATTAAAAATTAGAAATTAAAAACTTTGTAAATGAAAAGTTAAAAAGAAGAAAGTAAAAATGGGTTGATTTTTGGCTCTTTAAGCTTTTAAATTTTAATTTAATTTCAAACATTTGTTTTTGTTGAAATTTATGATTAGATTTGCATGAGATTTGACATTTTTCAGACTATCATTATTCGATTATTTAAACCATGCAACACACAAAACGTTTTCAAACAGAATTTGCCCTGTTCATGTTAGCCATAGCGCTGATAGTCCAATTGCCAGTTGAGGCAAAAGGGCGATGGAAGGAATATGCAGCCAATGCGCAGGAAGTAAGGTACGTGGGACGTATAGATGATTCCGCGAAAAGAGAGATTCAGTACGACTGGGTTGGCACTTATTTCGAGACTGAATTCACAGGTGGCACTTTTGAAGTGAAAATCGCTGACACGGGTACTACATTCTATAATATATATGTCGATGGACAATGTGTGAGGAAAATCTGTGTGAATGACAAAGAGGGTCAATGGTTGACTTTGGCCAATGGGCTGGGGAAGGGTAAACACTTGCTACGACTTCAGCGATGCACCGAAGGCGAATATGGCACTACGCGAATCATGGGTTTCCGAATCGCTACGAACGGAGTGTTGACTCGCCCTGCTGATAAGAAACGGTTCATCGAAGTGTACGGTGACTCCTATACCTGTGGTTACGGCACAGAAAGCAATAAGGCTAACGACCGATTCAGTGTTGATACTGAAAATTGCGATAAGGCATACGGATGCATTATCGCTCGATACTTCGATGCCGACTATTCTCTGACGGCTCATTCGGGACAGGGTATTGTGCGAAACTGGGGAGATGCCAAACAGATTTCGGACGTAAGCATGAGCCACCGTGTGCAGAGGGTGATGGATAAGGATGGTAGCAAGATGTATGCATTCAATCGCCATCGTCCTGACATTGTGCTCATCAATTTAGGAACAAACGACTTCTCACCCGTCGCTATTCCTACTCCAGAACAGTATGCAGAGGCATATATGAAGCTTATCAACTTGCTGCGTCAACACTATGGTGAAGTGCCAGTTCTCTGCATTGAACCTCATTCGGTGAATGCTTACCTTCATGCAGCACTCAAGGAAGTGAGACAACGAGCGCAGGCTTTGCCAAAAGTGTTTTTTGCCAATTCGCTTCAAAACATGGTAACGGAGCAATACGACATGGGTGCAGATTGGCATCCTAACTATCAAGGGCAGCGTAAGATTGCTTCCTGTCTGATACCTCAAATCTCAGCCATCATGAGTTGGGGACTGGAAGACAAGGTGATTCGATAGCAACAAACCAAACATGAAAAAATAAAATAGGGTAAATCGGAAATTCGATTTACCCTTAATTTTACTTGTTGGGGTGGAGGGTGGGACTCGAACCCACGACATTCAGAACCACAATCTGACGCTCTAACCAACTGAACTACATCCACCATGTCTGCTCCCTTTCGAAAGCGAGTGCAAAGGTAATGCTTTTCTTCGACTCTCCAAAACTTTTTATCTTTTTTTTCAGAAGATGCTTGAAAATAATTGAAAAAAAGAGGATGTATCTATTTTAAAACACCCTCTTTATAGATGCCTTGCGACAAAAGCAGAGGGTGTGTAGCCGATTTGTCGTACTTTCATGTGGTTGTCGCAAAGACTTAGAACAAATGAAGCCTTGCTATTTGGAACGGCTTGAAAACCGCCGTAACTTTGCACTCAGAAAACAAAACAAAAAAATAATAATTAAGAAAATGAATACAAAAGCTTATTTCAAGAACAGTACGAAGGCCATCGCAGCCTTTATGTTTGCAATGGTGTTGGTAACGGGGTTCACAGCGTGTTCGGAAGACTACCGACTGGAGGACTTCCTCTCGCAGCAGTTCCTCGACACGGGTATCATCGACTGGATCAATAGCAAGGCGTACTCTACAGACGAAATCCAGCAGATGCTGGTAGAGCAGGTGGAGAACGGACTGACAGCCAACGGCCGTACCTACACCCCGGAGCAGATGGCAGAGATGTTCGATGTGAAGACCGTCAGTACTTCCTTTAGTACGTCAAAGGAAGCCTGGGGCAAGGCTGAGAAACTGTTCACAGCTCAAAGCAATGCTTACTTCGCCAATGCCGACAACTTCAAGTCGGTGCCTGCACAGAGTACAGATGCCTGCACCGCCCTGCACCGTGCCTTGGCTCAGAACTCCATTACCACAGGATGGCAACCCAAGCATCGCATTGCTTTCCTCCATTCAAAGGCTGACATGGTAGTGCCTTACTCCAACTATCTTTCATTCCGTGATGCCCATGCCGCTGATGAGGGCAAGTTGTTCAAGGTATGGGATGACACGTTCTCTACATCCGACCACGTTGATGGCGCTTTCACATTCTTTGTCAACATGGGATTGATGCACCACCTCGCTCAGCAATTCAAATGGCTGACGGAATAGTCATCACCTCTTCTTCTCCAAGTGGGGTCGTGTCAAAAGTAACTGACACGACCTCAACTTTTTTATGTGGCCGTGGCAAGCAACGATGCAAATCAAGCCGAGAATGTAATGCCGTAGTAGTGGTGGGAGCCCCCGTTGAGAGTGAAAAAAGAGGATGTGCCTATTTTTGACACATCCTTTTTATCCATAATATAGAGTAATAGATCGAGTTCCTCTTATTTGTAGTATTCCTTTTTGCCAGCTGCAAGGGTGTTCTTCATGAGAGAGCATATAGTCATTGGCCCTACGCCTCCTGGAACAGGAGTGATGTAGGAGCAAAGAGGAGCAACTTCATCGAATTTCACATCTCCGTTCAAGCGGAATCCATTTTTGCGAGAAGCGTCAGGAACACGTGTGGTGCCCACATCGATAATCACAGCACCTGGTTTGACCATGTCTGATGTTACAAAGTTTGGAATGCCGATTGCAGCGATGATAATATCTGCCTGGCGACATTCTTCCTTGAGATTCTTGGAATGTGAATGACAAACCGTTACGGTGGCATCGCCTGGTGTTCGCTTCTGCATCATCAGTTGTGCCATTGGCTTACCCACGATGTTACTTCTGCCCAGCACGACGCATTTTTTGCCCGATGTCTTGATGTCGTAACGCTGAAGAAGGTCGAGGATGCCATTGGGAGTGGCACTGATGTAGCAGGGGAGTCCGATGGACATACGTCCTACGTTGATAGGGTGGAATCCGTCAACATCCTTTTTGTAGTCGATGGCTTCAATGATTTTCTGCTCGGAAATGTGCTTAGGCAGAGGAAGCTGCACGATGAATCCGTCAACATCGTCATCACGATTGAGTCGTTCCACTTCAGCCAGAAGCTCAGCTTCGGAGATGTCGGACTCGAATCGGATGAGAGTGGATTTGAATCCGCATTGCTCGCAGGCAATCACCTTGTTCTTTACATAGGTCTCTGATCCGCCGTCGTGTCCCACAAGGATGGCTGCCAAGTGTGGACGCTTTCCTCCCGACTTCACGATTCGGTCAACCTCTGCTGCTATCTCTGTCTTGATGGCTGCTGCTGTTGCTTTTCCGTCTATGATTTGCATACTGTCAACTTATTTTCTGAATCCTTTTGGCATGTTTGCCATCAATTTGTTCATCTTGCTACCTGTCATGGCACGCATCATCTTTCGCATCTGGTCGAATTGCTTGGTGATGCGGTTCACCTCGTCGATGGAATTTCCGCTTCCCTTGGCAATGCGCATCTTTCTGCTCATGTTGATGGCTTCTGGATGCTCTCGCTCGTATGGAGTCATGGATGAAATCATGGCTTCAACGCTCTTGAAGGCGTTGTCGTCAATGTCGATGTCTTTGATGGCTTTTCCAACGCCTGGAATCATGCCGGCAAGTTCCTTGATGTTGCCCATTTTCTTGATTTGCTGGATTTGCCCGAGGAAATCGTTATAGTCGAACTTGTTCTTCTTGATTTTTGCCTCCAGTTTTTTGGCTTCCTCTTCGTCGAACTGTTGCTGGGCGCGTTCCACGAAACTGACAATGTCGCCCATGCCGAGGATGCGGTCTGCCATGCGGGAAGGATGGAACACGTCGAGTGCCTCCATCTTTTCTCCAGTACCCACAAACTTGATGGGTTTATCGACCACGGTACGAATGGAAAGGGCTGCACCACCACGGGTGTCACCATCGAGTTTGGTCAGAACTACTCCGTCGATGGCAAGTCGGTCGTTGAATTCTTTGGCAGTGTTCACAGCATCTTGTCCTGTCATAGCATCCACCACGAGCAGTGTCTCATCAGGATTCGTAGCATCTTTGATTTGGGAAATCTGTTGCATGAGTTCCTCGTCGATGGACTGGCGACCTGCGGTATCGACGATAACAACATCATAGCCCTTCTGCTTGGCTTCCGCGATGGCGTTGCGAGCCACAAGGATTGGGTCGGTTGCCCCTTCCTCTAAATGAATAGGAACATTGATTTGCTCGGCAAGTACTCGCAATTGTTCCATGGCTGCAGGACGGAATGTGTCGCAAGCAGCAAGCAATGGATTGTGTCCCTGCTTGGCTTTGAGCAAGTGAGCCAGCTTTCCGCTGAGAGTGGTCTTACCAGCACCGTTGAGTCCAGCCATCAGAATCACAGAAGGATGGCTCTTCAGATTGAGGTCTGTGGCTTTTCCTCCCATCAGTTCGGTGAGCTCGTCGTGAACAATCTTCACCATCAACTGGCTTGGTTTCACGGCTGTCAGCACGTTTTGTCCAAGTGCCTTCTGTTTCACTGTGTCAGTGAAATTCTTTGCCACTTTGTAGTTGACATCGGCTTCCAGCAATGCCTTGCGCACATCTTTGAGTGTTTCGGCTACGTTGATTTCGGTGATGCGTCCTTCACCTTTTAATATCTTGAACGACCGTTCGAGGCGTTCTGATAGATTATCAAACATTTCTTATATAAAATATGATTATGAATTTCGATTACTTTTACTTTTGTTTTGCGCTATTCTTTTGGGGATTCTTCACGCCTTGATAGATGAGGAAGGCAAGAATGAACAGACACAGAGCGATAGCAGTATAGCCAATGATGTGACTATAGTGGGATATGGTTCCAATGAGTGTTGCCTTATCAACCTGCGTGTGGCATACATATCCGATAACGACTAAAATCAAATTCCACAGTGTAGCACCAAGAGACGTGAAAATGGCAAAGTTGACAATGTTCATTTTTGCCAGTCCTGCTGGAATGGAAATCAGCTGGCGGATGGCTGGAATCATGCGACCGATGAGCGTGGAGATAGAACCATGTTGGTCGAAATAAGCCTCGGCCTTTTCCACCTTCTCTTGGTCGATCAGGCATATGTGCCCGAACCGACTGTTGGCAAAAGCATAGACGATGGGGCGTCCCAGCCAATAGGATAGTCCATAATTGATGAATGCGCCAATCAATGCACCCAGAGTGCCACAAAGTACAATCATGAAATACGACATTTGCCCTTCTTCAGCTGCCATGTATGCAGCTGGGATGATAACTACTTCTGATGGAAAGGGAATGAAGGAACTCTCGATAGCCATGAACAGAATAATCCAACCATAATTGAGGTTGTCGAGCGCTCCTTGTGACAAATTGACTATGATATCTTCCATTGGGGGTGAAAAATGAGATTAAGATTGAAACAATTGAATGCAAAAAACGGAATGGGAAATATTCCGATTTTGTGATTGAACTTTTTACCTTTTAGAATGATACCTCATAAAAGCGGCTGCAAATATACAAAAAAAACTTCAAAACGTTTGTCGATTTAGAAAAATGTTGTACCTTTGCGCTCGTTTTTGGGAAACCCCAAGCGAAAACACACGGGTAAGTCCTATACGGCCAGCTCCCTATAATCCTCCAGGGCTTGATCGCAGCAAAGGCGTTAGGTCGTAGCGGCGCGATATAGGTAGCT
>OCVV012832898.1_pt1 | contig 22692 bp, 21 predicted proteins | sample 1539721 | NCBI WGS metagenome assembly OCVV01 (sample SAMN02144230, study PRJEB22623) | gut metagenome | biome: sheep rumen | host: Ovis aries | place: New Zealand
ATTATATCTGATATAGTGGTAACTGTAAACAGGCAGAACAGAAAAGGCGATACAGGAGGACGATTCAGATGGATGCAAAAATGCTGGATGGAAAAGTAGCGATTATTTCCGGCGCGAGCTATGGCATGGGCAAAACGATGGCAGAGCTTTTCTGCGAAGAGGGCGCAAAGGTCGTTCTGACCGCACGCGGCAGGGAAAAGCTGGATGCGGCAGTCAAAGAATTGACCGACAAAGGATATGAGGCAATCGGCATTGTGGCGGACAGTGAGAAGCTCGACGATGTCAAACATGTCATCGACACCGCGGTAAAAACCTATGGCGATCTGGATATCGTCATCAACAATGCGGGAATCGGCGAACAGACGATCATCGACGAGACCACCGATGAGTGGGCGGAGCATGTCTACAATACCAATGTCATAGGTCCGCTCCGTTATATCAGAGAGTCGCTGAAGGTGTTTTTGCCGAAGAACGAGGGATGTATTATCAATATCTCCTCCGTCAACGGAGAGCGTCCGTTCTGCGGAGCGGCGTATACCTCCTCAAAGGGAGCGATTAACACACTGACAAAGAATGTTGCAATGCGGCTGATTGATACCAATATCCGCATCAATGCGGTTGCGCCGGGCGCGACGGTGACACCGGCGCATCTCCAGAACAAAGCAGGCGAGCAGCCGGGCGGCAGCAAAATGCTCGGATACAGCGGACATTATGTCTATTTCCCGGGCCCCGAATGCGATCCGATGGATCAGGCGTATGCCTGCCTGTACCTCGCCTCCAAAATGGGCGTCCATGTCAAGGGACAGGTGCTTCAGGTGTGCAACGGCGCGTTTCTGTAAGAATGCGCCAGCCGGCACAACAGTCCGGATGAGCCGACGGCGTTCACACCCGGGCATAGGAGAAAAACCTGCGATGGAGGGAAAGAGAATGAAAAAATTCCGGATCGGTGCCCTGCTGCTTGGTCTGATGTGCTGTTTGACGGCATGCGGCGCGGCAGCTCCGTCCCCCGCAGATGAGCCGGCCCGTGAGGACAAAGCGCAGGCTCAGACAGAAGAGCCGGCATCCGACCGCACGGAGATGCAGGAGGAACAGATGCTGAAAATAGAGGTCAATGGCCATATACTGTATGCGGCGTTCGAGGACAACTCTTCCGCTGCTGCACTGAAGGAAAAGCTGAAAGACGGCGCCGTGACACTGGAGCTGCACGATTATGGCAGCTTCGAAAAAGTCGGTGAGCTCCCGTGGAAGCTGCCGAAAAATGATACGCAGATTACCACACAGGCGGGCGATGTCATTTTGTATCAGGGCGATCAGATCACCATTTATTATGATGTGAATTCCTGGAATTTTACCCGCATGGCAAAAATACAGGACATCACGCAGGATGAATTAAAGCAGATTCTGGGCGACGGAAATGTGACAGTGGTACTGTCGACAGGGACAAAAGCAGGAGAATAACATGAAGATACTGGTATTAAACGGAAGCCCGCATAAGGACGGCGCGACATCGGATATGCTGTCCGCGTTTGAACGCGGCGCGGCAGAGGCCGGACACACGGTAACGATTGTGCCGGTCGCACACAAAAGGATAAACGGCTGCATGGCCTGCGAATACTGCCACGAGAAGGAACCGGGCGTCTGCGCGCAGAAGGATGATATGCAGGAGCTTTATCCGGAATTTCTTTCCGCGGATATGATCGTGTTTGCCTCCCCGATTTATTACTTTACCCTCTCGGCGCAGCTGCAGGCTGTGATTCACCGCACCTATGCCTTCGGTATCCCGAAGAATGTCAAAAAGGTTGCGCTGGTTCTGAGCTCCGGCAGTAAATATGTCTATGGAGCAGCCATCACGCAGTATTTCCAGTCCATTGTGGAATACTGGGGCGTGGAAAACGCCGGAATCTTTACGGCAAACGGCAGACAGAACAAATCCGAAAAAAAGAGAAAAGAGCTGTATCAATTCGGAAAATCGCTGTAAGCAAAAGAAAACCGCGGGATAAAAAGAGAATCCTCCCTGTGCACACACTGCGCAAGGAGGATTTTTCGTGTTTTTGGTGTGGGGAATAAACAGGAATGCTTATTCGAGAATCCCGTATTTTCGCATCAGTTCGATGCGCTGGGAACCGATTTGGATGCTCTCTCCGGCATTGTTCCCGGTGCTGTTGTGCGTCTCCTTTCGGTATTTCCATATGCGATCCGCCCAGGCGACGGGGAGCAGAAAGGCGTGCTTTTTCAGATAGGGATAGCGTCCCTCGAGTTTTTTTGCAGAGGGAAAAACTGTCTTTAAGACATGGGACGATCCGGCTTTTTCCCCTCTTTTCTGTGCGGAAACGGCATTTAATGTGATGTTGCTGCTGTGCAGCCGGCTCATACTTGAGCTTCCGTAGACACCGCCGGAGAGCAGATCCTCCAGCATGGGGATTTCATCCACCTGCATGCTGTACCATTCCGGCGGACAGCAGGCCTTTTTCGGATCAAAAACCAGATACGTTTCCCCGATGTGCAGCAGAGCCGCAGTGAAGCGGTCGGCACGGATCGCCTGACAATTCCTCACGACCTGCGGCCAGTCGATTTGGCTGCCGTATTGATTGGCATACATCACGATATCACATACCTGCCGGATGCCGAAGCCGCTGTGAAGAAAATGCTTGAACGCATGGCAGATCAGATAAAAGAAATGATCGGTATGGGACATGGTCGGTATGGATATGCCGTCGAGGGAAATAGAAATTGCCTGTGCATGCGCACACGCAAAAAACCGATTGAGATCACCGTAGGCATCTGAATCGGGCGGAAACAGGCTTTTGTGCAGCTCGATACGCAACATGCTGTTCGGTTTCTGGTAGGTCACTTCATGCTCGGCCGAAGGATCCTGCGCCGGATCGGCCGGCTGCATACCAAAGGAGCGGAGCGCCTCGTGACAGCGTGGGAACTGTTCCGGCGGCAGAAAAATGTCTTCATCGCCGGACATGCGGCTGTCAGGCGCCGGATAGAGACTGCGGCAGATGATGCCTTTGACGACGAGAGGCGTCACATCAGCCTGACGCAGGTGCTGCAGCAGGCGGAACAGCTCATGCGTGCGCATGGTCTGCGCCATAACAGAGCGAATGACCTGCTGCTTTATTCCGCTCATCTGTGCGGGGTCCGCCGTGCCTGCGGATGGACAGCGATACACAGCCTCATAAATCATCGGCAGGACATGCTGTGCATCGGCGAGGGAAAACAGAGCCTCCCAGTCCCGGGCGGAGAGCTTTTGTTCCCAGCAGACCGGTTCTCCCTGCAGAGAAGCCCGGAGCGCATCCAGAAAAAGCAGTTCATGTTGTGTCATCCGTTTCCCCCCTCATCAGTCAGGCTGCCGAAAGGATACCACCTGATGAAAAAATCATGATTTTTTTATATTTTATCACAACATACCGCCTGTGTCACGCTTCACTCCCGGACAGTCCTGCCTGTGTCAGCGTGCTGTTCACGCGCCGGACAAAGGTGTCCCAGTCGGAGGTCTCCTCCAGCGCGCCGAAGCGGAGCTTGTGCTCGCCCTGTACCAGATGCCATCTGCGCGTGAGAACGGGCGGGACCAGATGAATTTCCTCCCCGGGCTCTGTTCGCACCGCTTCGGTCTCCGCGGCGGACAATGCCGGCGTGTGCGCCTGTGCATCCTGCGGGGGCTCCAGCCGATACCAGCGAATGCCGTCGTCATGATAGTGAGACGGGTCGAGACGGGTAAAACCGACAGAATACGGATGCATCTGCCGTGCGGCATCGCGTTCCAGCTGAAGTGCGGCCGCGCGCAGGGCACGGCTGTGCCGTTCCAGCCACGCATCTGCCTGTGACGCCTGGTCGATGGGAAAACGCAGCATACCGGCGGGCGGCTGCAGAACAGTACCCAGCAAGGAGGGCAGATACAGCCAAATCCACGATTCGATCTGCTTTTTGAAGGCGTAGCCGGAAAGCTGCCACGTGCCGCTTCGGTCGGGCGCGCAGCGCACCAGCACAGAGCAGGCGGAGACACAGAGAAAAAACACATCGCCGTCCCCGCCGAAGTGACGGGCGCGTGCGAGCAGACAGCACAGGCCTTCGTGCTCCTCCGCGGTCAGCAGACGGTGTCGTTCTGCCGGGTCAAGTACAAACGGATAGCCGGTCAATGTCATAGGTTTCCTCCTTCTCCGGAAGCTGCGTTGCCGTACTGCCAGCCGTCCGCCTCCAGCGTCTGGCGCACCGCGGCGGCAGCGGCATTCAGCTCGGATAACTTCCAGCCCTTTTCAGCGCGAGCAATCTCTGCACTGTGCAAAAGGGGGAACGGGGAAGAATTGCCCGCGCTCACCGCCTCCACAAAGGCGGTTTTTTGCCTGCGGCTGATGTGCAGGCGCATCGTATAGCGGCGTCGCTCCTGCGGCAGCCATTGCTTCCGGCCCCGGGCGGAAAGCGGCTGTGACGGATGCAGACCGTTCGCATCATAGGTGAAGGAAACCGGCATATCCGCGGCATAAATGGTCTGTTTCAGCGCCTCTTTGCGGCTGTCTTTGGCGCTGAGAGCGGCAAAGTCGTCCAGCACACGGGAAATCGGAATGGGGACGGGCGCGTCATTTTTGACCAATACGCCGTACAGAGAGGGAGACGAAAAAAAGCCGGGGAGAAGGAACGGCAGGCACAGCCAGAACGGGCGGATATCCGCCGCGGGGCAGTAAATGCCCTCCAGCGATGCGATGGGCCGCGCAAAGGCATCGCGGCTGCCGCTGTCCACAGCGCGCAGCAGAACGGCATCCGTGTCACCGAGGAAAAAATGCAACACACCGTCGGATGAACCCTGCTGCATGGCCTGCAGCTGCTGCTGCACGAAACCGCGCACCGCTTCGGTGCTGTCCGGCGGAAGCGGGAACAGATAATGGTAATCCTTTGCCCGCGTGCGGCTGAACAGCACAATCTCCGGCTTCATAAAAAAACCCCTCCCTTGTTGCAATCAGATTTCAAACAGCTGTGTGCCCGCGAGCGGGTCGAGAATGGAATGCAGATTGGCGGAATACAGCCGGTACAGCTCAAACTGCTCGGATTCCTGCGCGGAAAGCCGGCTGAGAATGTGCCGCCACTGCAGGCGTGAGACAACGCCTTTTTTGTGCTCCAGGCGCGCGGGAGCTGCATCGCTGCCGTCATATCCCAGACGAATGCGGTTGTCAAGCTCACTCATAATACCATATAAAATGGCGAGATCAAAGCCGTACGGCTGCGGCGGCGCAGTCATTTGTGCGTGATAGGTACCGTCTGCATCGCGCCACGTTTTGGAATTGCCGTCGCCGCAGGTGGAGGTGGGAACAATGGCGATTTTCCAGTTGGGCTGATTGATGCAGAAGTTTACGGTTGTGCCGAATACGCGCAGTGCGCGGTTAATCAGCCCTCGGAAGCTGTTTTCCCGCAGCTCCTTCGGAATCAGGTTGGAATCGCACTTGGTCAGCAGGAGGACAACCGTGCGCGGGCGGGAGACAAAGGCGGTGTCGCGGTCAGTTCCGAGTATTTCAAAAATTGTGTTGATTTCCCGCGCGATTTTCTGCTGTGCGACTTCCTCCCCGTCCTCTTCGGACAGAATATTGGCATCGGCGAACAGAAGCAGGACATCGGTATCCATAATACGATGCAGCAGCCGGTCGGATTCCTCCGAGCCATCTTCCAGCATCGTCTGCAGCAGGCCGCCCGGATAATCGAGGAGCGGCAGGTCGAGCAGCGGCCAGGTCGGCACATCCGGCCGAAAGTGCCCGCCAAAGGCAAAGGGAAATTCATTTTCAATCATCGTCGGATTGACAAAGCCTTTGTTGATGTTTGCAATGCGGTCGATTCTGCCGGAATTTCGGATGCGCTCCTCCGGCGTTGCGCCGCAGGCCGTGAGATAATAGCTGTCACGGCGGCGCACCTTGAGCAGCTCGATAATTGCGCCAAAGGCATTGCTCTTTCCGCTGCCGCTGACCCCGATGGCAGTGACAATAATCTTGCTCATGTTGTCCTCCTTCACTGGCGCAGACGGCTGCGGCAGTCGATCAAAAAGTCGAGGTTTTTGTTCTCCGTTTCACTGAACTGCGCACGCACCTCATCCTGCGAGAGCGAGGAATCCGGCTCATACCAGTCCTGAGCGGCGAAGTAATCCGCATCAGAGGAATTGGACAGATCATAGCCGTGACGGGCATACAGCTCATTGATGGCGCGCTGGATCTCGGCGGCGCTCATGCCTGCGACATCGCTTTGGGTCAGCACGCGGCGGTCAGACGGCAGAATATCATTGCGTCCGCCGAAAAACAAACCGGAAACCTGATTGCCTACGCCGGAAAACCAGCCGCGCACGGCGCCGAACGCACCGGAAGCCGCATCTGCCGCACGGTCCAACGGAGTTTGAGATGAATCGGAAGACGGCGTGCTGTCAGAGGGCGCATCCTCGCGCTCCGGCGCCGCGGAGACAGGCGCGGACGTGTCCGGCTGAACAGAATCCGCTGCAGTGTCGTCCCCATGCTGCTGCGCGGTGTCCTCCGGCGTATCCGACGAGCCGGACGATGACCACGGCAGATCAACCGACCGCACCGGCAGATAGGACATCGCATTCGGGTGTACCGTCAGTCCGACGTTTGAGAGCATCTGACCGACACTGCGGTTGGCAGCGTTGACGTAGGACAGGGCGGAGAGCGGGCCGAGCAGCGCGGCGGTGACAAGCACTGCGCACAGCAGACGGCTGCGGCCGCGCAGCACAGAGCCGTATTGCCGCACCGTAAACAGCAGGGAGCCGTCCTCGGCGCGATAGGTGCGCACGCCCTCGAGCAGACCGCCGGGAAGCCGTTCGGGATTGCCGTATTTTTCCGGCTCGAATACACTGCCGATGTGTCCGTATGCGTCGGGCGTCATCGTGACGAGATATTCCCTGCGGTCAGGGGACCCGGCAGCAGATCCCTTTCGGATAAAGGTCAGATACAGGCACAGCAGCAGCACAAGCGCACCGATGAGCACAGGAAATGCGCCGATGAGCATCCGCACAAACGGCAGCCTGCTGCCGGCCCAAACGAGCACCTCAAACAGCAGAAGCGCGAGCAGAATGCCGCGCATGATCTGAAAAAATTGTTTCATAATGGATCGAACCTCCCTCTGCGTCCGGCAGTTCGGCCGCCGCGCAGAGCAAACAGAAATGGTGGAATGACGGCGCATCGGATGAAGATGCACCGCGACACATTGCGACAATTTCTGTTCCCACTATACGGAAAAATATTTGAAGTGTCAATAGTCAGCCGGTTCAAAAAAGTGCAAAAAAACGCCCGATTCGGGGGTTTTGACCGAATCGGACGCATATTCACAGAAAATTTACGAGTTTGTCATCATTTTGTATTTTTGTGCTTCAGCCGGGAGCTGAGCTGCTCCATGTGCGCCTGCGCGTTGTCCGGCGTAATCAGCTCCGCATCGGTATGTATGGATTCCGGCACCGTCTCGCCATGATACAGCCGCACGGCATTCTGAACGCAAAGCTGACCGATGCGGTACGGGTCCTGCGCGACTGCGGCATCAATCTCACCGGCGCGCACAAGCTCGGAGACTTCCGGCATGCCGTCAAAGGAGACAATGTGCACATCGTCTCGTCCGGCGTGTGCGGCGGCGCGCTGTGCCCCCACCGCTGCCGAATCAAACGTCGTGCAGATTATGTTCCGTTCGGGGTGCCCGGCGAGCAGCTGTGTGACCGTCTGTTCGGCTTCTTCCTCCGAGCCGCACACTGCGGTTTCTGCAACCGCCGCACCGCCTGCTTTCAGACCGTCCTCCAGACCGTAGGTGCGCAGTGTGTGTGCGCGGTCATCCTCCCGACCGCGCAAAATAACAGCACGGCCGGAGCCCTCCGCCAGCTTAGCGGCATAGACACCCTGCCGATAAGCTGCGTTATAATGATCGGTGCCGATATAACAGGCACAGCCGTCGAACGGCAGCACCGTGTCCACTGCCATCAGGATTTTGCCGTTTTCCGCGGCGCGCGTCAGCCCTTCGGTGAGCGACTGTGCAGAGGAGGGGGCAATGGCGATGACATCGACGGACATATTTGCCATGGTCAGAAGCATATCCGCCTGATCCACTGTATTGTCCTCCGCGTCGGGGGAAAATACCATGACCTGCACACCCTCTGCGTCCGCTTCGTCCTCCGCACCCGCCTTGATGAGCTGGAAATACGGATTGTTCTGCGCCTTGAGAATGATGCCGATATACGGCATGGACAGCGGTGCATGCGGCACGGCGGCACTGCCGGTATCCGCGGGAATACCGCCGCTTCCGGTGTCCGGTTTTCGTGCACCGCAGGCGCAGCACAGCAGCAGACCGACTGTGAGCAGCCAGCTGATACAGATTTTTATGTTTCGCACCGCGGGCACCTCCCTTCGCCGTTTCGGCACTCTATTATACCATCTCCCCACAGGCGGGGCAACTGCATTTGTGTACAAAAAAACAGCGTCCGGCATGATTGCCGGACGCTGGATGCGTGTGTGATCTTTTGTTATTCGGAATCTTCCGTCCGGCTGTCGGAACGGCGGCGCAGCAGGCCGGGGGACCTGCGCTCACCATACCCATACCTGCCGTACCGATTGGCATGATAGCCGCCGTAGCCATAGCCATATCCGTGCGCATAGCCCGTGAGGCCGGAGCGTGTGCCGTTGAGCACCGTGCCGCACAGACGAATACCGCTGATCTCCAGCTCACGCAGGCCGTTGAGAATATGCGGATACTTGGCATAGTCTTGCCGGATGATATACAATGCACAGTCTGCCGCCCGCGCAAGGGAAACGGCGTCTGAGAGTGCATCGCACGGCGGCGTGTCAATAATGACATAATCGGCATACTTGCGCAGCTCGCGCAGGAAAGCGATGAATTCATCCGAATGAATGGTGTCCCGGTAATTTTTTACCGGACCGTCGCCGGCAAGCAGCTTGAGGTTGGGGTGTGAAGACGGGCAGAGCGCTTTGCCGAGCGGGATTTTCCGGCTGAGCACATCGGCCGGCGAGGGCGATTCCTCCGTGATGCCGAGACTCTGCTTGATGCACTGGCGGCGCAGGTCGCCGTCGACGAGAATGACACGGTTGCCGCTGCGTGCGAGCGTGTCAGCGAGGTTGGACGAGAGCGTCGTCTTGCCTTCCGACGGCAGCGTGCTTGTCAGCAGCAGAATGTGGTCGTCATGTTCACGCATATCGTTGACCACACGGATGCGCAGCGAACGGATGGATTCGAGAAACGGTGTGCCGATGTGCGGGTTCTCGATCGAAATCAGAGAGGCAACCGTATTTGTGTTCTTGCGTTTTTTCAGCTGAACAAGAGGAATAGCGGTCAGACACTCGCGGTTGAGAATGGTCTTGATATCATCCGGCCGGCGGATGGTGCGGCGTGTCAGTGCATACAGCAGCAGAAGCGCAGCGCTGATGATAAGACCTTTCAGAGCACCGCGCATTGCGGTTCGCTTATGAGAAATCGGATTGATGGGCACATCCGCAACAGACGGCTCATCGATCATCTCCAGCTTGGTTGCACCGAGAATGTACTGTGCGACGTAGGGGTAGCTGTGGATCGTTGCCTCCAATACGCGCTTGGCATTTTCCGGATCGGAATCCGTGACGGTCAGTGTAAACAGATTGGTTCCCGCGACCGAGGAGGCGGAGATTTCACCGGAAAAGTCGTCTGTGCCGAGGTATTCGCCGATATAGCCGCGCAGCAGGTCGGACTGTACAATATAGGGAAACAGGGTGGACAGCTGCTCGGCAGCGTCGTTGTCATAAAATGAATCCTTGCCGCCGACGTCAGAGGTGCCGGCTGTTTCGGTGAGGATCGAAACGGTAAATGTTGCATCGGCCTGATACTGCGGAACATAGCCGCCGTGCGGAATCAGGGTGATGAGGGCACACAGTGCAGTGATAACCAGATAGATCCACCAGAAGCGGCGGAAACCGTTGATAAGATCGGAAATCAGCATGTCCGACTGCACAGACACCTGCTCCATCTCAGAGGATTCGTGATTTGCGGAATTGGGCTGCATGGATTACTTCACCTCCGGTTCGTTATCCGTCGCAGATACGTTTTCAGCTTCAGCCTGCGCGGCAGCACCGTAGTCGCCGTAGCGGCCATATCCGCCGTATCTGCCGTATCCGCCATATTTCCCGTATTTGCCATATTTCCGATAGCGCCCGTAATTGTGCAGATCACCGTACCCGTAGGAATAGCTGTCATTGTCGAGCAGGGACAGCGGGAACGGCATGCCGTAGACATCGTTGAGAATGCAGCCGAGCAGCTCGGAATGTCCGCTCTCCAGTGTGTCCGCGGCAGTGTTGATTTCCTGTGCAAGCGAACGGCTCTGGCGAATGACCATGACCGATGCGTCAGACAGGTTCGCAAGAGCTTCGGCATCGGAGAACAGCGCCATCGGAGGCGAATCGATCAGAATAAAGTCCATTTCCTCGCGGAAATGCGCAAGGAGTGCCTGCATGCGGGCGGAGGAGACCAGCTCGGAGGACATCGGAACGGAGTGATCGCCGGCGATGACATACAGCCCGGTCTTTTCCTCCTGCATCACAGCGGAGGAAACAAAATCGCTCAGACGGACAGAATCGTCGGAGAGATAGTGGGACAGCGCCTGCTCCGGCTGAAGGCGGAGCTGCAGCAGCTTGTACACAGCGGGCTTGCGCAGATCGCCGTCGATGAGCAGCACCTTGCTGTGCCGCTGCGCCAGACCGAGCGCGAGGTTCGCCGCAATCGTGGATTTGCCCTCGTTTTCGCCGACGCTGGTGATCAGAATGACCTTGCGCCCGTGCCGTGTGGCGGCATATTCCAGACGCGTGCACATTTTGCTGATGGTTTCCGTAAACGGGAAGCTGGCAACCGGATTGGTGAGCAGAACGCTGCGGTTCACCTTGTGCAGACTGTCGCGCAGGGTGCGGTTTTTGCGTTCGTGGTAGATAACCCCGAAGCGCTTGATATCCAGTTTGCGCTCAATGCAGGTCGGCGTCTGGATTGTGTCGCGGACCAGTGTGAGCAGAGCGATGAGGACAATCATGATGAGTGCGCAGATGCCGGCCGTTTTCCGAATCAGATCGCGGCTGTCTATCTGGTTGGACGGTTGGGTCGGAATGTACGGCCCGTCGATAACCGTCAGAACAATAGAGGAAAACACGTTGTCCGAAATCAGGTTGTAGTTTTCCGTCACTGCCTTGAGACAGATAAAGGCATCATAGGCCGTGTCCGCCGTGGAGGTCAGCGTCAGCACATTGGTATCCTTGGCGACTTCCGTCTTGATTTGAGCGGGCAGATTCTCCACTCCGATCGCCTCGGCAGCATGCTTGCGCAGGACCTGGCTGTCGAGCAGCTTGGAGAACAGCGATGCGGTGTCGCTCGTCGCGGAAATGTTGGAATAGCTTACCGTGCTGTATTTCGATGAAACAATATAGGTTGCCGAGCAGGTGTACTGCGGCTTATAGATCGTCTGCAGAACGACATGCGCGCCCATTGCTCCCGTCAGCGCAGCGAGTACGACAAGCCAGAAATTTCGTACGATCGCGCGCAGCGCGCCCGATACATCGATGCTGGAGAGGAACGCACTGCCCAAGGACTGTTTTTTCTCCATGTCAAAGCCCCCTTTCTGAATTATTCGACAACGACCGTCAGGATCGTGTCCGCCTGAACGGTGCGATTGTCGGCATCCCTGGTCTCGGTCGTAAATGTGAGATGATAGGTGCCGGGTGTCGAGGTGTCGAGATCGCCGCGGTCAAGCTCGGTATTTCTGGATGTAATGCCGGAATCTGTTTTGACATACGCCCACGGGCTGAAGTCGGCGCCCTTGGTGACGTAAACGAGGGGCGAGGTCAGCGGGACGGTCTTGCCTGCGAAATCCTTCGGGCGGACAATGACCGGCAGTACGATGGTGGACGAGGCGCCCTTGGAATTGGTGACCTGGGCATTGACATAATAGGTACCCGGGTTGGTGGCGGACAGCGAAGAGGATGTCAGGCGAATGCGGGAGGTGACATCGCCGTCGATGACATCCTTTGCCGAGACGCGGTCGGAAATTGTGATGGTGTCATTTTCCGTATAAATCAGCGGTTCGGAAAGCGCAAAACGCGGCGCGTGATACCCTGCATACACGGCATCGCGCGTATAGGTGGCGCAGTGCCCGTCCTTGTCAAATACAGCATAAGTAATTTGAATGGTGCCGTTTCCCTTTTCGTCGACAGAGACAAAATGAGAGGTGTTTGCGACAAAAATCTGATCGGTGAGATCGCCGTCCTTTTCGTCCTGTGCGGTCAGTCCGTCGAGCAAAACCGATTCGTCCCCGTACTGCTTTGCCGTGATCGTGACGGAATCCTTGCTGGAGGTGATCTCCGGCATCGTCAGATCGGTTGTTGCGCGCTTCGCAAATGTGTGAAAACCGAATACGCCAAAAACAACAAGGAACAGTGCGACAGTAACAATTCGCAGCGGTTTCATAACAAGTGATTCAAGCTCCTTCCTAAAAGAAAAATAATGTACCCGGCAGATCAGATGTCAAAAACCGATTCCACCGGCTCGTCGTTCAGAATATGTGCGGGGTTCCGTTCCAGCAGCAGGTGCGGACAGCCGCTCCCGTAATGTTCCTGCAGAAAATCGTAACAATCAGCCAGCCACGGGGTTCGCTGCAGATCGCTGTGCGCGTCGCTCGCGACAATGTGAACAAGCCCCTGATCGAGCATCCGGAGCGCCGTTCGCTGCACCGCCGGACCGAAGCGGCCGAGGGGGCTGCCTTTGTTCATCTGCAGCACGCAGCCCATTTCCGCAAAAATGGGGAGCAGTCCGTCCGGGTCGCGCTGCACAAAGCGATAGCGCTCCGGGTGGGCGATGACCGGACAGCAGCCCGCGTCCAGCAGATCCTGCAGCACGGACAGCACGCGCATCGGGCGGTCGTGAAAGGAAAATTCCACAAGCGGATACCGCGTGCCGTCGAGCGTCGATACCGCGCCGCGCCGCAGCAGATCCGCCACATCGCCGTCGCAGAAAATTTCTGCCCCGCGGCGAACGTCCAGCGGAATGCCCGCCTGCCGGAGCAGCGCGCGCAGCTCGTCAAAACGCGCGTCCAGTTCTTCCGAAGCGTAGTTTTCGAATATGCGCGGTATGTTGGTGTGGGGTGTTGCGGCCATGACCGTGACACCTGCGCGCACAGCCATGCGCGCCATGCGCAGCGACTGCGCCGGCGACTGTGAGCCGTCGTCCGCATTAGGTAAAATATGGCAGTGCAGGTCAATCATGGGAGTCTCCTGTTCTGACAGATGTGATAAACATTTATAGTATACCATAAAAATTCGAAAATGCTGATATTTTTACTGTTTTTTTTGACAAAAAAACGAAAGAAAAAGAAATAATTGTATGACGATTTATCAAATATGGAATTGACAGCAGAGTCTGCACACAGTAAAATGATTAAAAGAAGGTTTAAAAATTAACGAATGCTAATATATCGGATAAAGGAAACTCATAACAGGGGAAAGGTGACAGTTTGAAAAAGAAGTATCAGTATCGGCAGATTCTGGCATTTTTGTTGGATCTGGCGATTCTGCTTGTAGTCAGCGCGGCAATCTTCCGCCTGACTCCGGAAACGAACGGAACGGAATCCAACGCGTGGAAGCATTTCTGGCCGGGCTTTTGCCAGCTTGCGGTCTGCATTTCGATTTTTCAGCTGCTGCTGCGCACATATAACACGCTGTGGCGTTACGCGGAGACCCGTGAATATCTCACGCTGCTGCTCGGCATGGGCGGCGGCACCGCGTTCAATCTGATTGTCATGCGCATATTCGGACAGCATGTGTCGCGCACGTTCGTGTGTACGTCAGCGGCATTTTCACTTCTGGCAATGCTGGCGGTGCGCATGCTGTATCGCCGTTACCGCGAGGATGTGATGCGGCGCAGCGCAAAGGGAAGTGCATACACGGCGATTGTCGGCGCGGGAGATGCCGGCGTCGCGCTTCTGCTGGAAATGCAGAGCAATTCCGGCGGACATTATCACCCGTACTGTTTTTTTGACGATGATCCGAATAAAATCGGCATACGCATCCACGGTATTCGGGTTTACGGGCCGATCAGCTCGCTGCCCAACCAGATTGCAAATCTGCCGGTCTCCGAGCTGGTTATCGCCATGCCGAACGTGCCGGAGAAACGCCGGCGCGAAATTTTGAATATCTGCACCAAGACGAGCTGTCATGTGCGCGTGCTGCCGGATCTGGCTGATATTCTGAACAGACCGGAGGACGTTCCGCTGTCGGCCTCTGTGCGCGAGGTGCGGATTGAAGATCTGCTCGGCCGCACGCCGGTTCGGCTGGATGCCGCCCGTGCAGAGGGATTTCTGCGCGGCAAGGTGGTTCTGGTCACGGGAGGAGGAGGCTCTATCGGATCTGAGCTGTGCCGGCAGATCGCGCGGGTTTCACCTGCAAAGCTGATTCTTCTTGAGATCAATGAAAACAGCGCGTATGACCTTCAGCAGGAGCTTCTGCGCCGGTACGGCGGGAAGCTTGATCTGCGTGTAGAGATCGCCTCCGTGCGCGACCGGCGGCGTTTGCAGCATATTTTTGCGCGGTTTCAACCGCAGGTCGTTTTTCATGCAGCTGCGCATAAGCATGTGCCGCTGATGGAGGAAAGCCCGACAGAGGCCGTGAAAAACAACATCTTCGGCACATGGAACATCGTCCGCCTGTCTGAGGAATATCAGGCGGAGAAATTTGTGCTGATTTCTACCGACAAAGCGGTCAACCCGACCAATGTCATGGGAGCGACCAAGCGCATGTGCGAGCAGCTGCTGCAGAGCCGCATGGGACTTTCGTCGACGGAGTTTGCTGTCGTGCGGTTCGGCAACGTGCTCGGCTCCAACGGTTCGGTTGTGCCGCTGTTCCAGCAGCAGATCGCCGCGGGCGGTCCGGTCACCGTCACAGATAAGCGCATCATCCGCTATTTTATGACCATTCCGGAGGCAGCACAGCTGGTTCTGGAAGCGGGTGCCATGGCACGCGGCGGCGAGGTCTATGTACTTGACATGGGTGAGCCGGTTAAGATTCTGGAACTGGCGGAAAACCTCATCCGGCTTTCCGGTTATATTCCGTACCGCGATATCGACATCGTGGAAATCGGACTGCGTCCGGGTGAAAAGCTGTACGAGGAGCTGCTCATGAACAGCGAGGAGCTGGAGCGGACGGATAACCATAAAATATTTATCGAACGGCAGGCGGGGATTCCCACCCCGGTTATGGAGCAAATGCTGGCGAAGCTCAAGGCTTCGCTGGAATCCGGTGATGCGGAAGATGTGCGCCGTGCGCTGCATGCCTGTGTGAATACATATCACAGTGCGGAGGAAGTGAACCGCAGGGCCATCGAACAGATGCGGCAGAGCGGGGTGCCTGCCGTGATGGGAGAAGCAAATGAATAGGAATCGGAAAATTCTGGTGACGGGCGGCACAGGGTACATCGGAAGTCATGTCTGTGTGCAGCTGCTGGAGGCGGGGTATGATGTGGTCATCGCGGATAATCTCGTCAATTCCGGGCGCGATGTCGTTGAGCGCATAGCGCGCATCACGGGACGGATGCCGGCCTTCTATGAGACCGATCTGCTGAATTTGGAGGGCGTACGGCACATTTTTCGGGAACACCGCATCGACGGCGTCATTCACTTCGCCGGTCTCAAGGCGGTCGGGGAATCGGTTGCCCAGCCGCTGCGCTATTATTCCAACAATTTGACCGGTACGCTGCATCTGCTGACCGCGATGCAGGAGGAGGGCTGTCGGGTGATGGTCTTTTCCTCCTCGGCGACGGTGTACGGTGAGACAAATCCTGTTCCGTTTGATGAGAGCATGCCCACCGCGGCGACCAATCCATATGGCTATACCAAGGTCGCACAGGAGCGCATCCTGACGGATATTGCAGCGGCACAGCCGGACATGAGTGTGCTGCTGCTGCGCTACTTCAATCCGGTCGGCGCACATCCGAGCGGCTTAATCGGCGAAGATCCCAACGGCATTCCAAACAATCTGATGCCGTATGTCGCAAAGGTAGCGACAGGGGAACTGCCGTGCATCCATGTCTTCGGGGACGATTATGACACACCGGACGGCACCGGTGTGCGCGACTATATCCATGTATGCGATCTGGCGCGGGGGCATATACGCGCGCTGGAGTACGCATTCACACACACAGGGACGGATGTGTTTAATCTCGGCACCGGTCATGGCAGCTCGGTGCTCGAGCTCATCCGCGCGTTTTCCGAGGCCTGCGGACGGGAGCTGCCGTACGTCATCGCGCCGCGCCGTCCGGGCGATATTGCGTCCTGCTGGGCGGATATACACAAGGCGCAGGATGTGCTCGGCTTTACTGCACAGGCCACACTGGCCGATATGTGCCGTGACAGCTGGCATTTTATCTGCTGCCGGAAAGAGGAGAAAATATGATCGGAAAAAAGAGCGTCGTGATCTATATCGCCGTCCTCATCGCGGTATTTGCCGCCGTGCTGGCCGGCGCATATCGTTTTTTCTTCCGCGGTGTGGAGCGGGATGACGCCGTGCGCAGCATGGTAAACAGCCAGACAGATACCGAGCCGGAACAGCTGGATCCGTTTGACTGCGTGGCACTGTTCGGGATTGACGCGGCGGAGGGTGAGCAGGGACGTTCGGATGCCATCATGCTCGCCTCGATTGACAGTCAAAACAATCGCATCCGCCTGTGCTCGATTGCGCGCGACACGCGCGTGGACATCGAGGGATACGGACAGCGCAAGCTGAATGCCGCCTATTCCTACGGCGGCGGCGATCTGGCGCTCAGGACGATCAACAGCAATTTCGGATTACATGTGACCAGTTATATTGCGGTCAATTTCTCCGGCATGGCGGACATTGTCGACCAGCTGGGCGGCGTTGAAATCAGCCTGTCAGAGGCGGAAATTTCATATCTTCGGAAACATCTGACCGCGGAACAGCGCAGCAGTCTGGAGAGCGGGGAACGCGTACTGCTCAACGGCAAACAGGCGGTGGCGTACAGCCGCATTCGCTATCTGGACAACGATGACGTGCGCACCTCCCGTCAGCGCGAGGTGCTGGAGAGCCTGCTCGAGCGCGTACGCGGGATGGACAGCGCACAGTATCCGCAGCTGCTCGATCAGCTGATGGCGCAATGTACGTCGAATCTCTCGCAGGCACAGATGCTTGCGCTGCTCGCACAGCTTACACCGGAGAAAACCGATATTCGGCAGCACGCGGTTCCTTCGGAAAACAGAGAGCAGGCGGAGGGCCGGAAGATCGACGGCGCGTGGTATTATGTCTACGACACGCAGGAAGCAGGCCGGGAGATTCGCGATTTCCTCGGCATCGAATAATAGAAACGGGGCAGAAAAAGCCTGTATCTCACGGGATACAGGCTTTTCTTTTAGTGCTTTCTTATTTGATCGAGCAGCCCGAGCAGGGCGAGCATAGCGATTTTGCCGGCGGCATAGAACGCGCGAAACCGCCGCACAGTGCGCTTCAGGCGTTTCATTGCACACCTCCTCAGTTTTTGAGCGAGTGCATCGGCGCGGGGATGCGTCCGCCCCGGCTGATAAAGCGCGAGGCCGAGAACGGATGCACATCCATAACCGGTGCGGAGCCGAGCAGACCGCCGAATTCCAGTTCCTCGCCGACCTGCTTGCCGATGGCGGGAATGATGCGCACCGCGGTGGTTTTGCTGTTGACAACGCCGATTGCCGCCTCATCTGCGATGATAGCGGAAATGGTGTCAGCCGGTGTATCGCCCGGAATGGCGATCATATCGAGCCCGACCGAGCAGACGGCCGTCATTGCCTCCAGCTTGTCCAGATGCAGACTGCCTGCATGTACGGCATGAATCATGCCCTCATCCTCGGAGACCGGAATAAATGCGCCGGACAGACCGCCGACAGCGGCAGAAGCCATGACGCCGCCCTTTTTCACAGCGTCGTTGAGCATGGCGAGAATTGCCGTCGTGCCGTGTGTGCCGCAGCATTCCAGACCGACTTCTTCCAGAATGCGCGCGACCGAGTCGCCGACTGCCGGCGTCGGCGCGAGCGAGAGATCGACAATGCCGAACGGCACGCCGAGACGCTCGGATGCAATCGAGCCGACCAGCTGACCCATGCGCGTGATTTTGAACGCGGTTTTCTTGATGATATCCGCGACTTCGTTGATCGAGCAGTCACCTGCGCGGCGGATTGCGGAATGAACGACGCCCGGACCGGACACGCCGACATTGAGCACACAGTCCGCTTCCCCCACGCCGTGGAACGCGCCCGCCATAAACGGATTGTCCTCTACCGCATTGGCAAACACGACGAGCTTGCCCGCACCGATGCACTGCCGGTCAGCGGTGCGCTCGGCGGTTTCGCGGATGACCTCGCCCATCATGCGCACGGCATCGAGATTGATGCCTGCCTTGGTCGAGGCGACATTGACCGAGGAGCAGACCAGCTCGGTGGATGCAAGCGCCTCCGGAATCGAACGGATCAGAATTTCGTCGCCCTTCGCAAAGCCCTTCTGGACGAGCGCGGAAAAGCCGCCGACAAAATTGACGCCGCAGGTCTGCGCCGCGCGGTCGAGCGCCTGAGCGAGCGGGACATACGAGTCGGCATCGGTCGCCGCACCGATCAGGGCAATCGGGGTGACGGAAATCCGCTTGTTGATGATCGGAATGCCGAGCTCTGCCTCGATTTCCTCGCCGGTGCGCACGAGATGCTCCGCTCTGCGCGTAATTTTGTCATAAATTTTGTCGGAAACCGCCTGGATGTCGCCGGAAATGCAGTCGAGCAGGGAGATACCCATTGTAATGGTGCGGATATCCAGATGCTCATCCTCGATCATCTTGATGGTTTCCAGAATATCAAAGCTGTTTAACATAGCTGGTTCTCCTCCCGCCTCAGATGCGGTGCATGGCGTTGAAGATATCCTCGTGCATCAGGTGCACCTTCATGCCCAGCTCGACGCCGTCCGCCTCCAGCTGCGCGGTCAGTGCCGGGAAGCTGATGTCGCAGCCGTCCAGCTCGACCAGCATAATCATGGCGAACAGATCGCCGCCCATGACATTTTGACGAACGTCGAGGATGTTGACGCTGTGTTGGCTCAGCGTGTTGGAAATGCGGGCGATGACGCCGGTGCGGTCTTTGCCCGCTACAGTTAATATTGCACGCATGTGTGTTCCTCCTAACATGATTGCGCCGCATCCAGTGCGGCGAGAATAATTGCGTTGGAAACGAGAAAGCCGCGGTCGGTCAGATGCCGGCGGCTTCCGGCTTGGATGATGTAATCGGACGGCAGTGCGTCGAGTGCCCGTGCCACCGGTGCGGGGTCGCGGCCAAAGACGGTTCGGTAGTGACAGGCGTCCCATCCGTCTGCCGTGCGCAGAGACAGCATGATGTATTCCGCCGCGCGGTCGATGTCGGCATCCTCGCAGACAGGTTTTGCATCGCCTGCGAGCCATGCGGTCAGGTCGCGGGGGACGGCGGTGCGCATGCCGCCGAAATCCGCATGTGCACCCGGACCGAAGCCGAGGTAGGGCAGCTGTGCCCAGTAGCGGCTGTTGTGACGGCTGCGCAGGTGCGGCGCGCGGGCAAAATTGGAAATTTCATAGTGCTCGAAGCCCGCCTGTGCCAGACGGCTGCACAGCAGCAGATACAGCTCCGCCTGCGTGTCCTCATCCGGCAGCACCGGATGGCTGCGTCCGAGCGGGGTGTCCGGCTCGACAGTCAGCCCGTAGCACGACACATGCTCCGGCTCCAGCTCCAGCAGCGCGTGCAGGGATTCCAGGAGCAGCGAAGCCGTTTGTCCGGGCAGCGCGTACATGAGATCGACGCTGAGATTGGCAAAGCCGGCGCGGCGCGCGCGCAGAAAGGCATCCTGCGCCTGTGCAAACGTGTGGATGCGGCCCATCGCGCGCAGCTCGCTGTCGTGCGCAGACTGAATGCCCATCGAGAGCCGGTTTGCACCGGCGGCGCGTGCGGCGGACAGAAAGGTGTCGGTCATCGAATCGGGATTCGCCTCGACCGTAATTTCCGCGTCAGGCGCGACACAAAACTGCTGCTGTACCGTGTGCAGCAGGCGCGCAATGCGTGCGCCGCCGAGCAGACTGGGCGTGCCGCCGCCGAGATACACCGTATCCACGGTATAGTCTGTGCACTGGGGTGCACGGCGGGTCAGCTGCTGACACAGCAGACGGACATAGGCGTCCATCTGCTCCGGGTGACCTGCGAGAGAATAGAAGTCGCAGTACGCGCATTTTGCCGCGCAGAACGGCACATGAATATAAATGCCGAGAGAGGAGTTATTCTTCATCCAGCTTGAGCACCGCCATAAACGCCTCCTGCGGCACCTGGACCGAGCCGAGTGCGCGCATGCGCTTTTTGCCTTCCTTCTGCTTTTCGAGCAGCTTTTTCTTTCGCGTGATATCGCCGCCGTAGCATTTTGCGAGGACGTCCTTGCGCATTGCCTTGATGGTCTCGCGCGCGATGATTTTGTTGCCGATTGCCGCCTGTACGGGAACCTCGAACAGCTGACGCGGGATGTTGTCCTTCAGCTTTTCCACGATGCGGCGCGCACGGGCATACGCCTTCTCCGTGTGGACGATGAACGACAGCGCATCCACGGGATCGCCGTTGAGCAGCACGTCCAGCTTGACGAGATCGGATTTGCGGTAGCCGATCAGCTCGTAGTCGAGCGATGCATAGCCGCGCGTGCGCGACTTGAGCGCGTCAAAGAAATCGTAGATGATTTCGCCGAGCGGCAGCTCGTAGTGCAGCTCAACGCGGTCGGTGTCAATGTACTGCATATCCTTATAAATACCGCGCCGCTCCTGACACAGGTCCATGATGTTGCCGACGTATTCACTCGGCGTCATGATGCTCGCGCGGACATAGGGCTCTTCGGCGTAGTCGAGCGTGGTCGGGTCGGGATAATTGAGCGGATTGTCGATATATTCCTCCTCGCCGTCCGTGCGCTTGATTTTGTAAATGACGCTCGGGGCGGTGGTGATGAGATCGAGGTCGTATTCGCGTTCGAGGCGCTCCTGGATGATCTCCATGTGCAGCAGACCGAGGAAGCCGCAGCGGAAGCCGAAGCCGAGCGCGACCGAGCTCTCCGGCTCAAAGGTCAGCGAGGCATCGTTGAGCTGTAATTTTTCCAGTGCGTCGCGCAGGTCGGGGTAGCGTGCGCTGTCCGCCGGATAGACGCCGGAAAATACCATCGGCTGTACCTTGCGGTAGCCGGGCAGCGCCTCCGGTGCGGGCTGCTCCAGACCGGTGACCGTGTCGCCGACGCGGGTATCCGACACATTTTTAATGGATGCCGTAAAGTAGCCGACTTCGCCGGCGGCAAGACCGTCTGCGGACGGTTCCAGGGTCAGCGGGCGCATATAGCCGGCCTCGACGACCTGAAACTGTGCCCCGGTCGCCATCAGCTTGACTTTCATGCCCGGCCGGATGCATCCCTCCATGACGCGGATGTATACGATGACACCGCGGTAGGCGTCGTACTGGCTGTCAAAAATCAGCGCGCGCAGCGGTGCGGCCTGATCGCCGTCGGGCGCGGGAATGTCGCTGACAATGCGCTCGAGCACCTCGTCGATGTGGATGCCCATTTTGGCGGAGACCTCCGGCGCATCCTCGGCGGGAATTCCGATGATGTCCTCGATCTCGTGCTTTGCGCGGGCGGGATCGGCGGACGGCAGGTCGATTTTGTTGATGACCGGCAGAACCTCCAGCCCGTGTTCGATGGCGAGATAGGTGTTCGCAAGCGTCTGCGCCTCGATGCCCTGTGTCGCGTCGACGACGAGCACCGCACCCTCACACGCGGCGAGAGAACGCGAGACCTCATAGTTGAAGTCGACATGGCCCGGCGTGTCGATCAGATTCATCTGATAGGTTTTGCCGTCCTGCGCTTCGTAGTCCATGCGCACAGCGCGCGCTTTGATCGTAATGCCGCGCTCGCGCTCGAGGTCCATGTTGTCGAGCAGCTGGCTTTCCATCTCGCGCTGTGTCACCGTGTGGCACTGCTCCAGCAGACGATCCGCCAGCGTGGATTTGCCGTGGTCAATATGCGCCACGATCGAAAAATTGCGGATGAGAGATTGATCCTTCATGCTTTCTCCTTTGACGCCGCAGCGGTCCGTGTGCCGCGGCAGGCATTCGCGGCGGATACATGCCCGCCGTTTTTCTCGTAAATAATAGTATATCATAGCATTTCGCGTGCGACAACGAAAATTCCGCATAAAAAGTGCCGGAAGGCAGGGGAACGGGCGGCGCTGCACCTGCGGTCGGCCCGCCTTGCTCCGCACGCGGCAAAGTGCCCAAATTCTGCGGGAAAATCCCGCCTGAAACGGTCAGTTTTACAGCAATTTTCAACATTCACAAATTATTCACAGAAATTCCTTTTCTTTTTCTTGACAAGATACGGGGCGGGTGGTATCTTGTATTTAGCACTCGGAGAGGTTGAGTGCTAACACTCGAAACAGGAAAGTGCCAAAGCACCCGGAATGCCTTTGGGAGGTGAGAACCGTGGAGCTGTCCGCACGCAAAAAACTGATTTTGAAAACCATCATCGGCGACTATATCCGCACAGCTGAGCCGGTCGGCTCAAAGGCGATTGCAAGCCGTCCGGAGCTGGGTTTTTCTTCCGCCACCATCCGCAATGAGATGAGCGAGCTGGAGGAAATGGG
>OCVV011339866.1_pt1 | contig 22685 bp, 19 predicted proteins | sample 1539721 | NCBI WGS metagenome assembly OCVV01 (sample SAMN02144230, study PRJEB22623) | gut metagenome | biome: sheep rumen | host: Ovis aries | place: New Zealand
CGCCTACACGGTTGTCTATCTCCTGCACTGTTACATTGCCCCGCATACCGCCGCCAATCTTGCTGCAGATGCGGCGGCCCTCTTCGAAGTAGTGCTTGGTGTAACCTTGCTTGGTGAGCGTCACCAGCGAGGAGGCATAGAGTGTGGGGTATACCAGCGGTGGGTTGCTGAACATCGAAGCGTTCTGCTGGATGTTCAGACGAGGCGATGTGAGTTTGATGTTTCGCTCGCCGTCGGCAGAATAGTTGTACCAGGCAGCGATGCCGCCCTCGTTGCCTCGCTCCATAAAGGCCTGGAGACGGTTGGCTGCGCCAACGCAGCTTTGGCTCGGAAAAGCAAGTAAACTTGCTCTTCTCTCGCTTTGAGCAGCTACGTCCTCCGTCCAGCAGAGGCGACGGCTGGTCTCAAGCTGGCCACGCGCGTTGTCAGTTCTGCGCGTTCCTCTGGAACTTGCACCATTGCCGTTTGCTCCACTTCGGTCGCAGGCCGTTCGCATCCGCTCAGGCAGGAAAACAAAGGGGTAAAACCGCATGGTTTGAGTGCTGTTTTGTGGGGCCGTTTTATGTGCTGATAGAGCCATTTAGCAGAATATAAGTTTTTCTTCAATATCAATTCACAATAACTTCCCAGAATCTACCTTTGTCTGGCCCGACACAACGAAGATATTTGTCTCGGTCACCTTTGGCACTATTGTCTTCAATTCCCATGCCCTATAGTTCAAAAAGTCGAACCTGATAAACTTTGCCGCAATGAGGACATTGAATGATATCTGGCAGTTGTGTCGTCACACTGGTTTGGTGACAGTAGGGGCATTCTACTGAGTATTTTCCACACTTCTGGCATTGTCGGATGGTCTTTCTCCTGGCAATCTTGCGGCCTTTACAGAGACAGTTTATTATTTGAAACAAGTGTACTGAAGCCTCGATTCCTTGTCCCGGAACAAATCTAATTCTCGGACGGAGTCTTTCAAACGTACACTCACATTCTATTGCTTTTTTCATTTTTTTATCTTTGAAGAAATACTAATTTGAATTCCTAATATTGCAGAAACACCAAAAGTAAAATTCCATTGTCCTTTGCTTTGGCCGACACCTGCACCCAATACATTGGTTCTCTTTGAAGCCTCATCAATATAATCTCCACCTTCGTAAGTTTGTCCAGCCAAAGTAAACAATCCCAACGACACGCCTCTTGATCCTCTTGCATTATTTTCTTCACAATGATAGGTGTCAACTTTTCCTTTACCCCAATCCCAATCTATTCCAACCAAATCAATAGAACTAATGTTAATACCAAGGTTTACACAACCTACATTAACATCACATTGTCCTCCTATAGAGAATGACCCATTAAAGGACCATTCTTTCTCGGCTTTAAATGTTGCGTATAAAAACAAATCGAATTTAGAGTCAACACATTTATCTGGTTTATATGCCCATACTCCTTTGGATGAGGGCCTTTCATATTTATCTTTACCATAATCATATACAAGAAATGCATAATTAGGATGTTTTTCATCTCCTTTATTGTATATTTCCCCCACACGTGATTCTCCAAACATATCTACAGCATTCGCCCTAACTTTTGCAGCAGCTGATTCTGTAGGAAACATCTCTTTCCCATCCGGATCCACCAGCTTCACAGGATTCCAAGCACAATACGTATAAGGACTAATGGACGGGTACTTATCTGCCATCGGGTCGACGGAGAGCCACAAGGTCATTACCTCACTCCAATAATACCGTGCGCCGTAGTAGTGGAATCCGCTTTCGTAGTCCTTCTCTTTCCCGTTGGAAGAACAGCATCGAAAATCAATGGAACATCTTTGTTTGTAGTTGTTTATAAAGGTTATCCCAAGTCCACTTTTTGAAGAAAAAGTATCAAAATACAGCTTAAAAAAAACATTTCCCGACATGGCATTTTTCCCCGGCGATATGATGTAATCCAGTTGCATTATTGCTGCATTTTCTTCGCTGCAAAAATACTAATTTTCTTCAAATTAGACAAATAATTTGTATCTTTACACATAGGACTCAAAGCGAAATAATATTATAAACGCCTAATACAATGAATATTAAAATCGAATCCAACTTTCAGTTTTCTGTGGCGAAAATTCAGTATTCCGCCACGGGAGAACTCTGAATTTGCCTGATATCCGACGGTTTTTCATTGGGTATTCGACGATTGCAACAACATTCAGATTTTGGCTGATGCAACAAACGCGAAGCGTATAATTTACAAGATTTACAAGATTTCGCGACGCCGGAGGCGAGCAGGAGAATTAAGGATTTATAGAGCCCGCCTTTGTCCCTCTTGCTTTCCTCATGTCCCCCTTTCCTCTCTTTGCCTTTGCAAAGATACAACTTATTAAAAAAAATAGAACCCGTCACCCAATCAAACAAAACAATTGCGGCAACACATACTAAAAACATAAAAGAAACGTTATTCCTATATGGTTATTCCTATATGACAGGCAGCGGTATGACATACGATTATGACATCGGCGGGTTGGACGCCCTGTACCACTCCGACCACCTCGGCAGCGCCAGCTGGAAGAAAGAAAGGTTTGGTAAACCTTTCGCCAGCGAGCGAGCCGATGAGGCGAGGAGCGGAATACTCAACAACACAAATAACACTGTGCAACATCTCCAGTACCTGCCCTACGGCGCTCCCTTTGTCGACCAACGCACCACAGGGTACCACGAACGTTTCCGGTTCACCGGCAAAGAACGCGACAAGGAAACCAGCTACGGCTACTTCGGGGCAAGATATATGGATCACGAGCTGATGACGATGTGGCTCTCCGTCGACCCGATGGCGGACAAGTATCCGAGCATTTCGCCGTATGCCTACTGCGTTTGGAACCCAGCGAAGTTGGTGGATCCGGATGGAAATGACTGGTATGAGGCTAAAGATGGAAGCATCAAATACACCACAAATTACAATTCATCAATGGGGAAGTACCTTGGCAAGAAAAATAATTTTTTCTTCTCAGATAATGAGTCGCAATAAGGGATAATGGTGTGAAAAACATAATTTGACAATTATGAGAATTCTTTTTTTATTCTTAATTATTACAGCATTGCAGCTATCCTCCTGCACAAATCGTCAGGAGACAGTCCCTGATGGCTCTATTGTGGACACAACAGATGAGTTGTTGGTCATCCAAGACGACAGTGGAGAGTATGAGAGATGTGAAGGCTGTTGGGAAAACCCGTATGTTGAAGATGTCGAGGGCGACCCCGATTTTTTCAAAAAAATCGAGAACGGAGATACAAATGTTTTTGAGACCTTTTGTCAGTACACCACATACACTTACAAACGCGAGGATATCTCTAAACTCATCAAATATGCGCTTTTGCTAGAAAGAAAATACCATTATACCTACGGCTACCATTATGCAGCAGAAGGTTATGTTTTGCTTTACGAGAAAGACCATCACCTATCTGATTCCGATAAAAAGAGACTGCTGTCGTATTGTTGGAAATCCTATTACAAAGATAACAAACTAGAGTCTGTGTATCGCTTGCGGAATATTTATAAAGGAGGTCTTGACCCATCTTTGCAGGACGATGGGCAATACCAAATCTGTGACAGCATTATCAATACGTGGAAAAAGAAAAGTTGTCGGTGAAAGTACTTACTTTGTCCCTACCAAAGACCTACCATCTCCCTACCAACTCCCACCACAGTAGGAGATGGCAGGGTGTTTGTCGGGCCGAAAAGCGCCGATTTAACGATTGTTAAGAAAATGGAGGGCGTTTCGCGGGCTGGCAGCCTGCGCTTCTTTTTTTAACGACAACATAGACAACGGAAACAACGGGCACACCGCAACATGCGGTGTGCTAAGGGGTGCGGCAGCTGTTGTTTGTGTTGTCATTGTTGTCGTTATTAGGGTTAAGGGTTATAGGTTATGGGTTATGGAGTTTACAGGCTGGCAGCCTGCGTTCCAATGTTTGCCGGCGGGACGCCGGCGCTCCATTGAAAGAAAATTGTTTTTATCGCCGTTGGTTTTCAATTTTTTTTGTATCTTTGCAATCGCTAACGAATCAAAAACACACCGAAATATGAAAGTAAGAGAACTTGTTGAAAAACTGAACCTCAAAGTGTTGAGTGGCGAGAACGGTCTCGACCGCGACATCGACGGATGCTATGTCAGCGACCTCCTCAGCGACGTTATGGGCAATGCCGAGATGGGCAACGTGTGGGTGACCCTCCAGACCCACAAGAACGTCATGGCCATCGCCTCCCTCAAGGAGCTGGCCTGCGTCATCCTCGTCAAAGGCCTCACCGCCAGCGAGGACACCGTCGAGCAGAGCAACGAGGAGGGCATCCCCTTCCTCAGCACCGACATGCAGACCTACGAGACCGTCGGCAAAATCTACCAGCTGCTGAACTGCTAAGGAATCGGTCGGCGAATTGTGCGGATTGGGCGAATTGTTAATTAGTTCATTCGCATAATTCGCATAATTCGCCGACGGAAAAAAAATATGCCGTTGTCTATGCCGATTGCCCCGTTCAAAGCCGACCTGCACATCCACACGGTGCTCTCGCCGTGCGGCGACCTCGAGATGTCGCCCACGGCCATCGTTGAGCGTGCCCTGGCCCGCGGGCTGGACATGATAGCCATCAGCGACCACAACACCACACGGCAGGTGAAGGTCACCCAGCGCATCGGCAAGGAGAAGGGCCTCTTCGTCCTCGGCGGCGTGGAGGTGACCAGCCAGGAGGAGACCCATTGCCTCTGCTATTTCCGCGACGACGCCCAGCTCGACGCCTTCCAGCTCTTCCTCGACGAGCATCTGCCAAAGATCGAGAACGATGTCGACCGCTTCGGCTACCAGCTCATCGTCGACGAGAACGAGGAGATTGTCGGCGAGGAGGAGTACCACCTGCTGAACGCCATCGATGTCGACATCGACGGCATCTACGACGAGGTGCACCGCATCGGCGGTCTCTTCGTGCCGGCGCACATCAACAAGGGCACCACCTCGCTCATGAGCCAGCTGGGTTTCGTGCCGCCGGACCTCCGCGCCGACGGTCTCGAAATCAACTTCCGCATCACAAAGGAGGAGATACTGAAGAAGTTCGCCTACCTCAAGCGCTTCAACTTCATCACCGACAGCGACGCCCACTTCATCGACAACGTGGGCGACGTCTACAACCTCGTCTACATGGAGCACCGCACCTTCGACGAGTTTGCCATGGCCCTGCGTGGCGAGGAAGAACGCTGGATAGACACGATGTACTTCCGCGAACACAAACTGAGAAAAATAATATAGTTGGTTTTAAGCTTTAAGTTTTAAGTTTTAAGTTTTAAGTTTAAGTTTTTTATGAAAAAAATTTCAATCATACTCATAGCCTGCCTGATGATGGTGGGCGCCATGGCCCAGCCCGGCCACCACGGACGCACCCCCCGTCCGCAACGCTACACGGTCTCCTTCCAGTCGCAGCACGGCGAGTCGTTCAATGTCTTCATCGACGGCGACCTGATGAACCGCATGCCGCAGACACGCGTGATGGTCAGCGATGTCTCCGACCGCACCCACGAGGTGGTGGTGGTGCTGAAGCGTCCCGTACAGAAGGCTGCCGTCCTGCAGCTCCTGCCGGGCGAACCCAACGTGATGGTGAACGTCAACTTCGACGAGCGTACCGAGCAACTCTCGCTCTACACCCCCTCCGTCAACCGTGCCGACGGGCGCCAGGTGACCTATGTCGCCCCTCCGGCCCCCCGCCAGCTGGAGCCTGTGCCTCCGGCCCCTGAGCCGCCTATGGAACCCGAAATCCGCCGCGCCACCGAGGAGGATGTGGCCGCCATGGTGCTGAGGATGAAGAACCAGAGCTTCGACAGCGACCGTCTGGCCTTGGGCAAGGTCATCGTGGCCTCGTCGAACCTCACGGCCAGCCAGATAGCCCGTCTGGCCGAGACGATAGACTTCTCTTCTTCGCAGGTCGACTTCCTCAAGTACGCCTACAACTATTGCATCGACAAGCCCAACTACTACCAGACCGTGGACATCCTCACCTTCAGCAGCGACAAGAAGAAGGTCCTGGACTATATTGCTACGCAGAAGTGAGGCGTAGGGTTGTAGAGGTGTAGAGTTATAGAGTCGTAGAGTTGTAGAGTTTTTGTAAGAAAAAAGGAGAGAGGGGAGAATTGTTGTTCTCCCCTCTCTCTTTTGTTTCTCGATGTGAGTTTTTTTTAGAAGAAGATGACTTTCTTGGGGAAGATGCCGGCTTCGGCGGAGAAGCGTTTGGCACCGGAGAGGGAGTAGCAGTGGACGTCGCCATTGGCGCCGGAGATGCTCTCGGTGACGTAGATGTCGCCATTGGCGGGGTTGACGTCGATGCCATAGGGGCTGGCCACTTCGTTGAGGAAGCTGAGGGGGGTGTTGGTAAGGGTGGTGGGGTCGAGGGAGAAGAATCCCACGGTCTGGTTCCAGTTGCCATCGGCGCCTTCGACCCAGGTGGAGGCGTAGGCGTAGATGGTGCCGTTGTAGATGGCAGCGCCGGCGAGCTCGGTATAGGTCTGTGTGACCTCGAGGCTGTTCACATCAACGATGGCGGAGCCGCCTAAGACGTCTCCGTAGTTGCCGGAGTAGGCGACGAGAATTTTATTGTCGTTGATTTTCTTTACCATGCCGGGGTTGAGGCCGACGGTGACCTTCTGGGGGTTGGCGAAGGAGGTGAGGTCGACGACATAGAGGACGCTGTCGTAGGACATGTAGTCGGCAGTGACCTGGCTGGCGACGAAAGCTTTACCCTGTGCGATGGCGATGCCTTCAGGGTGGAACTCGCCGAGTGTGCAGGTGGCCTCGATTTCGAGGGTGGCGGTGTCGATGCGGACGACGGAGCAGGGGTTATAGCAGGTGACATAGAGTTTGCCGCCGTCGGCAGCGATGTGGCGTGGGTTGCGGCTGCCCATGTCGATGCGGGTGGAGGCGCCAGTGGCGGGGTCAATTACCTCGAGACTGTTGGAGTAGGTGACGGTGGCATAGACCTTGGAACCGTACTTGAGGATGTCCTGGGCGACGTCGCCGAGGGGGCGGTTGTCGTTGGCTTTCTCGAACCAGTCGGCGTAGGTGTCGCCGTTGAGGGTGTTGAGGCCGGTGATGGAGGCGTTGCTGCCGCCCCAGCTGCCTTCGTTGAGCACGAGGGCGTTGACGGAGGTCTCGCTGGTGGTGTTGTCATTTTCCTTTTCGCAGGCCACCATGCAGAGGGCGATGAGGCCAATGGAGAGCAGTCTTGTGACGTGTTTCATGTTGTGTTGTTTTTTTTGTTTATAATATTGAAGAAATTAAAAATCGTAGGTTAGTGCGAGGCGCCAGTTGCGTCCCATCATGGGGTAGGAGCGTACCACCTCGTATTGGACATCGAAGAGGTTGAGTAGTTGTGCGCGGACGGCGAGGGTACCGATGCGGAGGTCGAATTTGCGGTCGGCTGAGATGGAGATGTCGCAGTAGGCAGGCAGGCGCCATTTGTCGATGTTCTGCTGTGTGCTGTAGCGGTCGCCGACGACCATGGCTGAGAGGCCGAGATTGACCCATGGGTTCTCCCACCGGAGGTTGCCGCCGCCTGAGTGCCGGGGCGTGTAGACAATCTGGTGGCCGTAGAATTTGTTGTTCTCGTCGGTGAGGTCCACGGCGTGCTGGAAAGAGTAAGAGAGCTGGCAGCTGAGGGATGAGAGTTGGATGTTGAGGGTGGCGTCGATGCCGAGGATGTCGACTCGGCCGATGTTGTCGGTAGTCCAGTAGTACATGCTGTGCAGAGGGTAGGCAACGAGCTTGTCGGAGACGCGGTTGTAGTAGGCGTCGAGAGTGGCGGAGAGTTGACATTCGAGCGAGTCCAGAGGAATATTGTTGATGTGAGTGATGCCGATGTTGAACTGCCGTGCCTGCTCGGGGCGTAGGTTTTTGAACATGAGTTGGAAGAAGTACAGCTCGCCGAAGTTGGGGGCGCGGTAGCTCTCTTTGTAGAAGGCCCGGAGGGTGGTGGTCTGTCCGAGGTGGCACAGAAGGGAGAAGAATGGCGTCAGTCGTTGGTAGGACGGTTTTTCGGAGCGGTTGGCGATTTGGTCTGCGATAGAGGTGAAGACGGCATTGGCTTGCAGCTCCCACTGCGCGCCTGCGAAGGGGAATGAGGAGTGGAGGGCTGCGACGAGGGCGATGTTGCGACGGACGACGTTAGTCATGGTGTCGCGCGAGGGAGTGTTCTGGTTCTGCTGCGTGCTCACCAGGCCGCTGAAACTTCCGTCGGCTGCGAGGTTGAGGTCGAGCCAGGGGGTGAGCGTACGGTTGAAGCTGCTGCTGAGGTAGGCTTCGCGCTGGCGGTAGTCGTTGTCGGCGAAGGTGCCGGGAGTGGTGTCGCGGAAGGCGTCGTAGCTGCCCCGCACTTTGCCTAAGAGTTGCAGCTTCCATTTCTCGCGCTCAATGCGCCAGCGGGCCTGAGCAAAGGCCAGGTTCTCCTGTGTGTTTTGTCCCGAGACCACCTGTGAGTGCTGGTGTAGCGGGCCTGGCAGCTCGTGTTGTCCCCCCATGTAGTGCAGTTTGACGTTAAGGGTGTTGTCGTTGGCTATGGTGTAGAATAGGTTGCCGTCGGCCGTGAGCATTCCCACTGCGGAGTGTCTTCGGAGAATTTTCTCGGGGGCGCTGTCGTAGGGGAGGAATGGGTAGTCGCCGTCGGAGCGGAGGAGGTTGAGGTAGATGCTGCTCTTCAGCCGGCGGTTCCATCGTTGTTGCCATGTGAGGGTGGGGGAGAGGAGTCCAAAGGAGCCTGCCTCGATGCCGGCGTGGATTTTGGTGTGCTCGCCGGGCCAGAAGGAGGGTGCAGCGGTTTCCATGTTGAGCACGTTACCAGCGGCGTAGGCACGAGCGGAGAGGAGCGAGGACTGTTCCTGTCCCTGGCTGAGGCTGACGTAGGCGGTGTTGCCGAGGGTGTAGCGGCCGAGGTCGACCTGTCCGTTCTGCGAGTCGTCGACGGGGATGCCGTCGATTGTGACGGCTGAGAACTGGCTGCCGAGGCCGCGGGAGGAGACGGTCTTGACGCCCCCCACGCCGCCGTAGTCCTTCAGCGTCACGCCGGCCATCTGCTTGATGGCGTCGCTCAGCTGCACGGCCCCGAGGTGTTCGATGTGTTCGGCATCCATCACTTGTGTGGGTGCTGCGGTTCGCATTATGGAAGGTATTCGTTGGGTGGAGATTTCCACTTCATCGAGGCTCTGTCGTTTGATAGTGTCGTTGGTCTGTGCTGAAACCCAGTACGGGAGCAAAAGGAAGAGAATAAAGACCCTCGAGGGCAGGATGTTTGGGAGCAGGATACCGTGCCTGACATGCGTGTGGCGACGGCAAACAATAAACGATACTATGTATTCTACAACAATGCTCATTTTCATCAAAACGTCCTTTCCTCGAGGGCTGCTAATGATTGATTGTGGTTTTGGCAGGTCTTCTGACTTGTTCCTGACGTTTTTCGCGGCCTTCCCATGGTGTGTTTGAGACCACAGTGACTCTAATTGCGAATGTGTCCTAACTCGTTGGAACTCACAGCAGCGGGACTGTTCTGGATTTGCACCGGATTCCCTCTTGGCGCCCCTTTCAGGGCGACCAAAACCGATGCAAAGATACGTAAAAAAAATGATATTGATATTCTTTTTAGAAAAAAAACCTACGAGTGGTTTAATAATGTTTTTTTTTAATTGATATATAATAGTTGATAAATAATATGATTGTTAGATTGAAACGTGGGGTGTATCGGGAGTCAAAACAAGATGTGAAAAATGCATTGCTATGCAATGTCGGCGAAGAAAAACCGCTGTTGAATTGAGGTGAATTTGGAGTACTGCTTTACATAATATGTTGATTGATAATATCGTTTTGGGAAGTGGATGTTTTTTTTTTTCAGACGGGTGTTTATTATTGAGATTTTGTGTATTTTTGCATCGTTTTTTAAGGTAGTTAAGATTATGGTTAAAGGTAAAACGTTTAAAAAAAAGAGTGAGTCGGGTTTGTCCAAGCCTCTTGTCGTGATGAAGTCCACCCTTGGGAGGTTGCCTGTATACTATTGTTATATTCAGGAAAGAATGAAGGAAGGCTTGGAGTATGTGTCGTCGAGTGCCATGGCAGAGAGTCTGTCTCTGAATCCAGTGTTGGTGCGAAAAGATTTGGCGAGTGTAAGTACGAGTCCTGGTCGTCCGAAACTTGGTTTCCGAACGGCGCAGTTGCTTCAGGACATGAAGAGCTATCTGGGCTATGACAATTACAACGAAGCGGTTTTGGTGGGTGTTGGTGGCTTGGGTAAGACGTTGTTGCAATATCCAGGTTTTAAGAACTATGGTTTGGATGTTGTGGCGGGCTTCGATGTTGACGATAAAGTGGTAGGACAGAGTGTTGGAGGCAAGCCTGTTTATCACGTATCGAAACTTGAACGTTTTGTGAGGCGATTGGGTGTGAAACTGGGTATTATAGCGGTGCCAGGGCCGCAGGCACAAGGGGTTGCAGATCTTTTGGTGGTCAGTGGCATCAAGGGTATATGGAATTTTGCGCCAGCGCATATCGACCTGCCGTCCGACGTGGCTATTCGCAACGAGAACTTGGCCGCCAGCCTGGCGGCGCTGTCGAAGTTAGTGTCGAAGGAGTGATAATCTCCTGTTCGCTTCGCCCACGAAATCTATAAATCCTGTAGATTTCGCTCTTGGTGTTGCTGCTATGCAGGTTGTTACGGTCTCGGATTATGCGAGGCGGGCCATGAGGTCGTTTTCGAGGGCGTCGGTGACGACGACGTCGACGAAATCGCCGGGGTGTATGGATTGAAGGCTTGAAGGTTTGATCGTTTGGGTGTCGATGAGCACTTCGTCGTCGACCTCGGGGCTGTCGTATTGTGTGCGGCCCACGAGGTAGTTGTCGTAGTGGCCGTCGACGATGACGCGAAGGGTCTGGCCGATGCGTTGTTGGTTCTTTTCGAGCGATATCTGTTCCTGGATGGCCATCAGCTCGCCGACGCGGCGATCCTTCTCCTGCTGCGGCACGTCGTCGGGCAGGCTGTAGGCTGCGGTGCCCTCCTCGGGGCTGTAGGCGAAGCATCCCATGCGGTCGAAGCGGGCCTGGCGCACGAATTCCTTCAGCTCCTCGAATTCCTCCTGTGTTTCGCCGGGATAGCCGACGATGAGGGTGGTGCGGATGGCCACGTCGGGCAGTTTCTGGCGGAAGGTGTCGATGAGGCGCAGGGTGCCCTCGCGGTCGATGCCGCGCTGCATGGAACTGAGGATGCGGGAGTTGATGTGTTGCAGGGGGATGTCGATGTAGTTGCAGATGTTGGGGTGGCTGGCAATGGCGTCGATGGCGTCGATGGGGAAGGAGGTGGGGTAGGTGTAGTGGAGGCGTATCCAGGCGGCGCCGCTCTCGGAGGCCAGGCGGTTGAGCAGATCGCCGAGGGCGCGGCGGTGGTAGAGGTCGAGGCCGTAGTAGGTGGTGTCCTGCGAGATGACGATGAGTTCCTTGACGCCGCTGGCCACCAGCTGTTTGGCTTCGGCCACGAGGTCGTCGATGGGGCGCGAGCGGTGGGCACCGCGGATGAGGGGTATGGCGCAGTAGGAGCAGGAACGGTTGCAGCCTTCGGCGATTTTGAGGTAGGCGTAGTGGTTGGGGGTGGAGAGGGAGCGCTGGGGTTCGGAGAGGCTGAAGTAGTCGGTGCCGTGCCATTCATCGACCTCGGGCATCTCGGATTTCAGTTCTCCGAGGTAGCGCTGAACGAGGCAGCCGGTGACGACGAGGTGCGTCTTGTTGCGGCGGCGGCGTTTGGCGGCAATCTGTTCGAGGATGACGTTGATGCTCTCCTCCTTGGCGTCGCCGATGAAGCCGCAGGTGTTGACGATGACGGTGTCGCAGTCGTTCTTCTGGCGGTCGAAATAGACGGTGTGGCCTTCGGCGGTGAGGCGTCCGGCCAGCTTCTCGCTGTCGACGGTGTTCTTGCTGCAGCCTAGGGTGATGATGTTGATTTTCATGCGAAGAGGGAGTCTACGAAGTCGTCGGGGTTGAAGAGTTGGAGGTCGGTCATTTTCTCGCCGAGGCCTATGTAGCGCACGGGGATGTGGAACTGGTCGGAGATGCCGATGATGACACCACCCTTGGCGGTGCCGTCGAGCTTGGTGAGGGCCAGGGCGTTGACGTCCGTGGCTTGGGTGAATTGCCGTGCCTGTTCGACGGCATTCTGCCCTGTGGAGGCGTCGAGCACCAACAACACTTCGTGAGGTGCGTCGGGGACGAGCTTCTGCATTACCTTGCGGATCTTGGAGAGCTCGTTCATGAGGCCCACCTTGTTGTGGAGGCGTCCGGCGGTGTCGATGATGACGACATCGGAGTCCTTGGCCAGGGCACTCTGGAGGGTGTCGTAGGCTACGGAGGCGGGGTCGGCGCCCATGCCCTGCTGCACGATGGGCACGTCGACGCGGTCGGCCCAGAGCATGAGCTGTTCCACGGCGGCGGCACGGAAAGTATCGGCGGCGCCGAGCATGACTTTTTTGCCTGCCTGCTTGTAACGATAGGCGAGCTTGGCGATGGTGGTGGTCTTTCCTACGCCGTTGACGCCCACGACGAGGATGACGTAGGGCTTGTGAGGCATGAGAGATTCGAAGTCAGCTGGAAAGTTGTTCTGAGGTTGTCTCAAAAGCTGTGCAATTTCGGCTTTGAGAATGGAGTTCAGTTCGGAAGTGGAAATATAACGGTCACGTTTGATACGTTCCTGAAGGTGGTCGATAATCTTGAGGGTGGTGTCGACACCTACATCTGATGTGATGAGGGTCTCCTCAAGGTTGTCGAGAACATCGTCGTCGACGGTGGACTTGCCGAGGATAGACTTGGTGAGCTTTTGGAAGAAGCTGGTTTTGGTCTTGGCCAGGCCCTGGTCGAGGGTCTGCTTCTCCTCTTCTTTGCTTTTGCGGCCGAAATTGAAAAGTCCCATATTATATTTAGTTTTTAGTTTTAAGCTTTAAGTTTAAAGTTTAAGATTTAAGGGGGATTATTGTTTTTTGAGTTCTTTTTCCATGACGGGGCGTATTTCCTTATCAAAGATGCGTTGATAGCGTCCGTAGGGGTATTTTTTGTAGTCGCCACTGGCAAAATACCAGAGAATTATAACGAAATCTTGTGCCGAATAGAATCCGGGAACGGCTTGCAATGGTTTGCCATCGGCGAGATAGAGTACAGTGGTGGGGTACCCTTGTAAGCCGCGTGCAAAGGAGTGGGCGCGACGTCGTCCAGAGTTGGGTGTATAGGTTTGGCCAAACCAGTTGAAGGTGCTATTGCCTTCAGCATTGAATTTGACGGGGTAGAAGTATTTGTTGATGATTTTGGCAACGGTGGCGTCGGAGAAGGTTTCGCGGTCCATTTTTTTGCAGTATCCACACCAGTCGGTGTAGAAGTCGACGAGGTAGATGCGGGTGCCGATCTTGGCGTTGGCGGCCTCGTCGATGCTGTGCCACTTCACCTGGGCGGATGCTGTGGAATGAAGAATGAAGAAAGAAGAAAGAAGAATCAGGCTGACGCGGGCCAGGTTTTTCATTCCTTCTCGCAGGTTGGCAGAGGGCGTATTCATTATTGTTTTATTCATTATTTATAGTCTATTTAAATCTTTTTTTTCGCAGGCTGGCAGTCTGCGTTCCTCTTGTTTGTCACCATTCGTATTCCCAGTCTTTCTCGTTGTCTTGTTCGGCTTCGATGTAGACCTCTTCGCGTTCCTCGCGGTCGCGTAGACGGAAGAGGCGGCCGAGCCAGTCGTCTTTCTTAGAGCGGGTCTGAGTCTGCTTGTTTTTGTCTTCCTCGATAATACGATTGATTTGGTCGACATACTGCTCAACGTAGTTGCGGTTGGCATGGGGATCCTGATGGACAATGGCGCCGGTATAGTAGTGACGGAGAATACTGTCGTAATCGATGCCGAGTTCTACCATTCGAATGGTGCCTTCTTGGGACAGTCCGACACCATGACCGTATCCGTGACCATGCAGTATGACGGAATTTGTGGTGGAGTCAACGCTGACGGAGAAGAATGTGGACTTGAGCTTCCAGTCGACGCGAATGCGTGTCAGCGGAATGCCGAGCATACGCACGCGGCGATGTTCTTGCGTGAAGTGGAGGAGAGTGTCTCGGTTAGCAGGATTCTGGGTATCGATTTTATGTGTCTTTGAAAAGTAAGAGAGCCATCGGTCAACCGATATGGTCTTCACCCAGTTGCTCTGCTTCATGTGGTAGGAAAAGGTGTCGGCCACGGAGCGTAAGTATGGTAATGCAGCGCGCCATACATCTTCGGAGTTTGCTGTCTCGCCACCGGAGTTGGAGTGGAAGGGGGTTTCGATGAGGGCTCCAAATTGGTCAACAAGGGTCTCTCCGCTGCTCTGTATGGCTCCCATCATGATATCGGGTCGTATGCAACGGTTTAGGTAGGCCTGACAGTGGACATGATCGCAGAAGTTGTATCCGTCAGCGCGATGTTTGCCCATGTTTCGTAACGCCCAAGTGCGAGATATTATGGCCTGTATGCGGAAGATGTCCGAGTGTTTGCCATAAATCTCACTTTGCACGACGCCGGCGATATAGGTCTCGAATTCTACATTGTTTATCAATTGCAGGCTGCCGCTCTTGAGGAGGGAAATCTCGAGGTCTCCCTCGTAGGTGCGTTGTTTACAGCCTTCGGGGTTGATGCAGAGTATGCATGCGGTATCGGTGGCTTCAAGGCGGATGGTGCTGAAGGTGCCGTAGTCAGTTTCGTTGACACTGACGTGCAGTTGTTTACCATCGGGACGGATAAGAACCGATCGACCTTCTCCTACCATGTCTTCTATCAGTTGGTCGCCGTCGGCATAGAGGTTATAGTAGCCAAGGTCGAAGGAGACGTTGAGCGTCTTGATGGTATTATTGGAATAAAGTCTAACCTTGACCTTGTCGGCATGTGCTGCAAGGGTCAGGGAGAGTAGCAGAAGTATGGAAAGGATGCGTTTCAAGGTGATGGGTTGATAAGGTTTAAAGTTTAAGGGTTTTAAGGTTTAAAGGGAGGAATAATTTCATTTTTTAATTTCATCGATGATGGTCTGGGCAGTGCGGAGGCTGGCACCGGTCGATTTCAAGAAATCGAGGTTCGCTCCCTCTGGTCGCGTTCCTCCCAACTTCTCTTCCACGCGGCGGTATCCGTCGAGCATGCGTTGGCGGTTCTCGGTGTCGAGCGTGATGAGTCGGAATTCCTCCTCGAGGCGCTGGTCGTTGTAGTCTTGCTGCAGGAGTTCGGTGACGACGTTGCTGTCGTCGATGAGGTCTACCAAAGCAATGTGGTTGATGCGGCGGCCTACGAGGGCGCGGGCAATGGCGATGCTGACGGCGTTGCCGCGGTAGCACACCACCTGGGGAACATGGAAAAGACCTGTCTCAAGAGTGGCGGTGCCAGAACATACTACTGCGGCGTAGGACTGAGAGAGGAGACGGTATGTCTGGTCGAAGACCACGCTGATGTTCGCAGAAGGGTCTATGAAGCGGTCGTACATGGCTTTGCCCAGCAGGCTCATGCCGCCCACGACGAAATGGTATTCGGGGTGCTTGTCGGCCAGACGAACCATGCCGGGTAGGTTCTTGGTCAGCTCTTGTTTGCGGCTTCCGGGCAGCAGTGCTATGATGGGACGCGGGTCCTCTGGGAAGAGCGTCGCCTCGGCAGGGCGTCCCTGGATAATTTCAATTAGGGGATGACCAACGTAAGTGGCCTGTGGCATATTGTTTTTGGCGTAGAAGTCCTGCTCGAAGGGCAGTATGTAGCAGAGGCTGTCCAGGTAGCGGCGCATGCCTTTGAGGCGGCCTTTCTTCCAGGCCCACAGCTGGGGCGATATGTAGTGGATAGCCTTGAAGCCCTGTTCGTGGGCCCACTTCTCGATTTTGAGGTTGAATCCGGGATAGTCGATGCCGATGACGGCATCGGGTTTCCATGCCAGGATGTCCTGTTTGCAGAAACGGATATTGCCCAGTACAGTTCGCAAGTGGAGTACCACCTCGACGAAACCCATGATGGCCAGGTCGCGAATATGTCGCTGTGGTGTGCCGGCAACCTGCATCATAGCATCCCCTCCCCAGAAACGGAATTCCGCCGTGGGGTCCTGCTTGCGCAGGGCTTGGATGAGGTTGGCTCCATAGAGGTCTCCCGAAGCCTCGCCGGCTATGATGTAGTATTTCATTTCAATGTGATGCTATGGGTTCTGAACAATATGAACATGAATACGATAAAAGTGACGAAGAGTAGGACCATAAGGGTCTTGGCGGCGATGGCTTTTTGCATCTTGATATAGTATCTCATGATGAGGAGTGGCGCCACGAAGCATCCGGCATACCAGGTGAGATGGGCCAACGGAGGCTCGCCCGCAATAAATAACCCTGCGGTGAGCAGCAGCGCCAGCAGGGCGATGGAGCCCAGTCCGGCAACGAGGCCTACGACGATGGTATCTTGTTGGAGAAAATGTTTCATTCAGTGATGCTATTTATATTGGTTGTTGAGCTCTTCTATTGCGGGGTAGTGGGTGAAATCGGGATGGATGGGTACCACAGAGACATAACCATTCCTGAGAGCCCATTCGTCGCTTGTTTCGGGAGGGTTGTCGCAGACGAATTTGCCTGTTAGCCACCAGTAGGGTCGTCCCTGCGGGTCGATGCGCTTCTCGAAGCTGTCGTTCCACTGGGCTTTGGCTTCATGGCAGATGCGAATGCCTTTGATTTCTGATGCCGGCAGGCGGGGAATATTGACGTTGAGCGACACACCCAGCGGCAATCCCTTTTCCAGTGTGTTGCCTATAATCTGGCGCACAAAAGGCAGGCAATGGGAAAAGTCGGCATCTGGACTGTGGTGGAGCAGCGAGAACCCGATGGCGTCTATGCCAAGAGCTGTGGCTTCGATAACGGCCCCCATTGTGCCGCTGTAGAGCACGTTGATGGAGCTGTTGCTACCGTGGTTGATGCCTGAAAGTACCACGTCGGGACGGCGCGGGCAGAAATACTCCACAGCGAGTTTCACGCAGTCCACCGGCGTGCCGTCGCAGCAGTAAACGCTCAGCCCTTCGGCCTGTTTTACCTCGCGTACCCGCAGCGGGCGTGAGGACGTGATGCTGTGGCTCAGGCCCGAGGCGTTATATTCGGGAGCCATCACCACAACGTCGCCAAACTCCATGGCCACCTCGTCGAGCGCCCGGAGTCCTTTGGCGGTTACGCCGTCGTCATTGGTTATGAGTATCAGCGGCTTCATTTTATCAACATGGTTGGGTCGGCCCCGAGGAAATAGCTTGCCGGCTGCAGGATATTGTCGAAGACGAAGTATTGGATCAGCACCGTGTCGGTCTGGTTGAGGATGGCGTAGAGTCGATTCATGTCGAAAGTCTCGTACATCGCTGTGTCCGGCATGGCTTTCAGGTCGTCAGGGTTGTTGTATTTGATGTAGGTGCGAAGCTCGCTCTGGTGACCGGCAGTGTCGGTAATGCGCAGAATGGTGCGCGGTTCGCCGCGCACACAACTGTCGGCAAAGGTATTGGGCACGATGGACGCAAATTCGTCGAAGTTGAGGTAGGTGAACGACGAAAGCATCTGTGCCACACGGGCGGTGTCGAAACCATTGGTGCGCTGGTGGGTCTTGAGAAGTTCCATATAGAACCCATCACCTTCGCGTTGCACGGCGAAGGACTCTTCCTCCTGACTGGGAATTTCCATCTCGATGCGTTCAATCTCCCTCACGTCGAGGTCCACAATGGCGTGGTTGCGCCATTTCAGAGGGTCGGTGACGAAGCGTGGTGTGAGAAATCCCCGGAAGCCGGGGATATGGATGATGTAGGGCACATCATCGCCTTTGCGATATATATAGCTGGCCATCATGTCCTGAGTTTCGCGGCCCACATAGTAGGTGTTGGTCAGGCGCTCGCGGGTGAAGAGTTTCAGGTGGCCGCCAAACCAGTTGATGAGCGGCACATTCTGGTATACCTCCACCTTGATGCTGTGTGCGGCGATGTCCTTGATAGCATTGGGGACAGCATTCTTGTTCACTTGCTGGCGTATGCGCATGTCGTGCAGGGTCTCCAGCAGCAAGTCTACCATGGGTTGGCTGGCCAGATGCTTCCCGTCGACGCTCCAGGTGGAGTCGCCCTGACGTTCAAGGGTTACCTCGCCGGTCTCCTTGTCGGCCAGGAAGATGCGGGTGATCGAGGCTGTATCCTCGATGTGAAAATCTTGCTCAAAGGTGGGCCGCGAGAGGAGCCAGGCGGTGAGGGCGGCAGCCACTACCACTACGGCAGCGACGATGATAAGGATGAGATTGCGTTTTTTCATTTGCGGTATTTGTTTCTTCTGACAATGGTGATGATGGCGCCGGCGAGGCCCAGCAGCATCAGTGGCACCAGAATGTTAATGACTTGATAAGTTGAGCGGCGCGAGTTGACCTTGTTCTCGTCCAGCTTGCGCAGTGTGACGCTGCGGCTGCGCGAGTCCATCAGGCCCTCGTCGCCGACGAGGTAGTTCACAGCGTTGAGCAGCAGCTCCTTGTTTGCATAGAGGGTGCGGGTATAGCTGTCGTAGCCTGTCGGATAGGTGATGTCGCGCTCGGCGTCGTAGCGGTTCTTGATGATATCGCCATCGGAGATGACAATCATCTTCGTGGGCTTGCTCACTTCGCGGTATCCGATGGATTCCGCCGCTGTCAGCTCGGGAGTCAGGCGGTTGCGCCAGGTCGACTTGAATTCGCCTTCCAGCAATACTGCCACCGGCAGGTGCTGCTTGTTGAAGAGCCGCTGGTCCGGTTCGCTCTGCGCATCGGCAAGGTCAATCATGGCCGGCGCGTTCTTCACGCGGGTGTATTCCGACGTGCTGAGCAGCACGGTCTTCTTGATATCGTTGTCGATAAGGTCTATGCTGCTGATGAAATCGCTCTTGATAAGGTCGAGGTTGCGCACGATGGGATGCTCCGACAGGGGTACAAGCTCCGGGAAGTAGTACCACGGCATGAAGCGGTACTGGGGCGTTTCGCCCACCATGGCCACGGGCAGCGGTATGGGCCGGCAGCGGATGTCCATCAGCACATTGGCGTTCAGTCGCACGCCATAGTTGAACAGCATCTCGTCCAATCCCAGCGGATAGCGCAGGGCCAGCATCTGGCCGTGATTGGACAGGCTGTCGATCTCGGCGTTCACCGGGTCCACGAGCCACAGCACCTTGCCTCCATACATGATGTATTGGTCCAGAATGAAGAGGTCTTTCTCGCTGAAGGTCTCTGTTGGTTTGGCCACAATCAGCAGGTCGAACTTGTTGACGAAACGGTAGGACGAATCCTTCGAGTTTTGGCGGTGCATGGTCAGCGATTGTATCTGTCCGTCGATGGTGACGTATTCCAGGCTGTAGAACTCCTGCAGCGCGCGCTGTATGTCGTAGAGCACGCCGCCCTGCAGCTCACCCTGGCCTTGCAGGAAGCCGATGCTCTGTTTCATGCCGCGCGAGAGGGCGCGCACGGGGCTTGTCAGGGCATATTCCAGGTTCTGGATGGAGTTGTTCATCAGGTCGGCTTGCGCCACATACTGCTGGTTTTGCAGCAGCTGCACGGTGGTCTCGCGGCCTTTGTAGAAGACATCGGCTGCCGTCAGCAGCAGCATCTGTGTCACCCCGTTGTCGCCCTTCATCTGTACTTGCGCCGGCTGGATGCCTTTCTCGCCCAGCTTCTGGTAGAAGACGCGGCGTTCCTCGTCGGTGCCGAAGTCGTTGGGGTTGACAAACTCATAGCTCACGTTGCGGTTGTAGGCACGGAACTGGTTGAGCATCTCCTTGGTCTCGTTCTGCAGGCGCTTGAAGTCGGCCGGCATGTCGCCGTCGAGATAGACGCGGTAGAGCAGAGGCTCGTCGATGGTTTTCAGCAGTTCCTTGCTCGACTGCGAGAGTGTATAGCGGCGCTCCGACGTAAGGTCCAGGCGGGCAAAGAGGTAGTGGTCTATCACATTGACCGACACCACTATCAGCACCGTCACGCCCATTTCCAGCCAATGGCTGCGTTTGAGGTTCTTGCGTTTCTTCCATCCGTTCCACATGCGGCTCTGCAGCACCATGCGTGTGGCCATCAGGAACAGCGCCATGACGCTGACAAAATAGAGCACGTCGCGGGTGTCGACCACACCGCGGCTGATGCTGTCGTAGTGCTCCATCATGCCCAGGCGCTTCACAAGGAGGTCTCCGCTGCCGAAGAGCTCCATTTTGTAGAGCGACTCGAAGCCCAGGTAGGCCACGGCACACAGCACGGCGGCAGCGATGAAGGCGACAATCTGGTTTGTCGTCAGCGAGCTGCACAGCAGGCCGATGGAGACGAAGGCTCCGCCCAGCAGCAGCAGGCCTATGTAGGACCCAATGACGCTGCCTGTGTCGATGTTGCCCACGGGGTAGCCCAGCGAGTAGACGCTGAAGTAGCACACCAGCGTCGGCAGCAGCGAGATGAACACCAGCGTCCATGCCGCCAGGAATTTGGACCACACTATCGTCCAGTCGCTCAGCGGATGCGTCATCAGCATCTCGATGGTGCCGCCGCGACGTTCCTCGGCGAAGGTGCGCATGGTGATGGCGGGAATGAGGAAGAGGTAGAGGAAGGGGCCTATCATGAACAGGCCGTCCATGCCGGCATAGCCATAGTCCAGAATGTTGAAGTCCGACTTCAGCACCCACAACATCAGTCCGGTCAGTATCAGGAATACCGCTATGGTGAGGTATCCAATCAGCGATGAGAAAAAGTTTGCGAGTTCTTTTTTATAAAGGGGCCACATTGCAGTGTTCGGTGTTTAGTGTTAAGTGTTAAGTGTTAAGTGTTAAGTGTTTAGTGGTGTCACTCCATGAATTTGAGGGCTTTGCTCTTGGGGCTGCGGCCGCGGTACATGCCGTCGCACAGCTCGCGCACCGTCTCCACCATCACCTGCGAAGCGCCGGTGAGCATGCGGCGGTCGATGTTCTCCCAAATGTCGCTGGGCACATGGTTGTGCTGCAGGCCGTTGAGGGAGGTGAACACCAGCGAAGGGATGCCTATGGCGTCGAATCCGCGGGCGTCGCCGCGGGGATTGGTGGCTTCGGCGTTGCGGTGGATGAGGCTATGGTTGGCGCTGTCGCGCACGCGGGCTATCTCCCACAGCGAGGGGTAGCGGTTGTCGCCCAGCAACACGATGCTGTCGCCGCAACCGATATTCTGCACGTTGACGAAGGCCTCCACTTTGCTCATTTTGGGGTAGTTGGTGAGGAAGATGCGCGAGCCGAGGTACTGCTGTTCGCTGCCGCTGAAGAGCACGAAGAGAATGCTGCGGCGCGGGCGGTATTGGGGTTGCGAGAGCAGGCGTGCCGTTTCCAGCACCGCTGCCACGCCCGAGGCGTTGACGTCGGCGCCGGGGAAGAGGCAGGTCTCGCCCTGCATGCCTACGTGGTCCAGGCTGGCGCCCACAACGATGAGCTCGTTTTTGTAGCGGCGGTCGGAGCCCTCCATCAGGCCCAGCACATTGGCGGTGACGGCGCGCTGGCGGTAGATGGCGTTGACGTCCACCTCGGCTTTCTTCAGCAGGGCGAAGGAGCAGCTGTTGTGGGTGCGGTTGATGATGCTGATGGCGGAGTCGAGGATCATCTTCTCGCCATAGAAGAGTTCGCGGCCACAGTCGAGGGTGAGCTGGAGGATGGGGAAGGTGGCCAGGTGGGGCAGTTCGCCGCAGTAGACGCGTCCCTGCACCTCGTCGGGCAGGCAGCTCGGGCTGAGGTTGACGGCCAGCACGCCCAGGGCGCCGTGTTTCTCGGCGGTGCGTGCTTTGTCGCGCAGTGTGGCGTAGCGCTGGCCTACGTTTTGCGGCAGCCACGAGCCCTCGGGCAGCCCCGTCAGCAGCACCACGATCTTGCCCTGCACGTCGACGTCCTTGTAGTCGTCGAAGTCTTGTTCGGCGATGCCGTAGCCGCAGAAGACCATCTGGGCGTCGACATAGCCGCGGCCCGTCATGCCGGCGCAGCAGAACTCGTTGCCCAGCGTGAAGATGCGCTTGTCTTTCGAGCCGGGGATGTAGACGTTGAACTTGCAGTTCTCCACCTCGTTGCATTCGATGTTGAACCGCTGTTCCGAGCAGGCTACGCCGTAGCGTTGCAGCACGTGCTCCACGTATTTTGCTGCCTCGTCGTAGCCCACGGTGCCGGCCATGCGGCCCTGGTACTGCTCGCCCGAAAGTTCGATGATGTGCTTCATGATCGAGTCTTCCTCAACCACCGGCATCGCCATAGCGTCGCGTGTCTGTGCGTGCACCATCGGCCCTCCGGCCAATAGCGGCATTGCCAGCATCCAAAGGCGTGCCATTTTGCTCCACATTCCCGTTTTTTTCATATTTTATATTATTATATTTTATTTTATTCCTTTGATAACAAATATTTTAAACCCTCGCCCTTTATGGCGGAGCAAATACAAATATACGAATTTTTTTTAATTCGCACCAAAAAAACGCTGACATTCCGCGGCGTGTCCGTTTGGGGCCGAACCGGGTCTGCCCCCTGTCGGATCCGCCCCCGATACGGCCGTTCTTATATTGTTCGCATATTGTTTACATATTGTTCTTATATCCACAATATAGGAACAATATAAGAACAATATGTAAACAATATAAGAACAATATAAGAACGGCCGTATTAGGGGCGTAT